>OCLT01000136.1_pt1 | contig 149392 bp, 147 predicted proteins | sample 1481411 | NCBI WGS metagenome assembly OCLT01 (sample SAMN04168690, study PRJEB22393) | synthetic metagenome | isolation source: purchased from BEI Resources HM-276D
CAGCAAAACTCCTCGGCATCACCGAGGAGTTTCTGACTTAACACGTTATCTATAACTACGGCGCCGGGGTGCAGGACTGGCAGACCTTCCTCAACCAGGACCTGCCCGCCGGTACCTACACCCTCAAGGTCCGCACCGAGGGCAACGGCAAAAACACCTTCGCCTTCCGCCTGAACTCGATCAGCGCGGCGGTGCAGGCCGATCACCTCAACGTGACGGTCCGCAGCAACGACTGGGTGCCGGCGCTCAACGTCTACAACCCCGGCGGCCCTTTGACCGTCAAGATGTACGACGGCGACGGCCCGCAGGAACTCGAAGCCGAGCTGCGCGACGCGGCGGGCAACAGCTACCCGATCAAGGTGAGCGGCCAGCTCGAGTGGGACGATATCCAGGTGCCTGAGGCGAAGGGCAACTACACGGTGTTCCTGCGCCAGCCGCAGGGCACCTTCCAGTACTCCAACACCGTGGGCTTTCAGCTCACCGGCGCGCCGATCACGGTGGTCAATGCCGACACCACCGGCAAGCTGCAACTGGTGGCCGAACTGGTACTGCCGGACGAAACGCTGCCCACCCAGGCCACCGTGCAGGTCGGCGAACAGACCTACGAGGTGCAGGGCTCGGCGGGCCCGGTCACCCTGCCCGCGCAGGAGTACCCGGTTAGCGCCGCGCCGATCAAGGGTGCCGAAGTCACGGTAGACCAGCCGGCGGTCACCGTCGAGAAGGAGCAGACCAAGACCGTCAAGGTGCAGGTCAAGCCCGACGTGGCCCTGAACTTCAGCGCCGACAAACCCGAAGTGTGTGTGGGCGACGTGGTGAAATTCACCGCCCGCGCCACCACCGAGTTCGAGCGTCAGGCGCTGCCCGCCACCGTGCAGGTCAAGCTGCCGGCAGGCTTTACCGCTGCTGGCGAAACCACCGTCACCGCCAGAGTGGACGCGAACAACCCCGGCGTGCTGGTCTTCGAGGCCAAGGCCGGCGCCGCCGCTGCCGGGGAGCAGCAGGTCACCGCGACCCTGCTGCCCTGGAACAAGACCCAGGACCTCGGCGTGCGGGTGCAGCCCACCGCCACCCAGATCGAGCTGCGCCGCAGTGACCTCGCCACCGCCCAGCCCGGCGACACGGTGACGGTCACGCTGACGCTGAAAAACACCAGCGGCGCCCCCGCGCCCTACCAGCTCACCGACCGCCCCGGCGAGCGCCTCGAAGCGCTGGACCCTGCCACCTTCAGCGGTGAACTTGCGCCCGGCGAGGAAAAGACCCTGAGCTACCGCGCCCGCGTGAAGGGCGAAGCGGCGGGCCAGAGTGACCTGCAAGCCACCCTGAGCAGCGCCTGCGACAGCCAGCAGACGGTGGCCGGCACCCTCAGCGTGACCCCGCCCCCGCCGCCCCCCGTCAAAACGGTGGTGGCGGTGCAGCGCGAGAGCACGGTCCGCATTCCCTTCGACTCGCCCAAGTCGGCGACCCAGATCGTCATTGCCCACCAGCCGCCCAAGGACTCGGTGTACGTGACGGGCAGCAGCGCCCTGAACGGCAAGAGTGTGGACGACCCCGAGACCGGGCCCAGCGGGAAGCTGTACTGGACCACCCCCGGTGCGCCGCGCGGCGTGCTGACCTACAAGGTGACCCACGAAGGCGCGCTGGGCGCCCTGGAAAGCCCCACCCTGGTCGGCAAATACGCCAAGAACAACCTCGAAATTCTGGTTGGCGACGGGAATCTCGACGACCTCGGCAACCTGCGTAAGCTCAGTACCCAGGCCGAGGGCGAGGAAAACCCCGGCACTGTCCGGCTGCCGCTCGACGGCACCGTCTACCGTGACCGCGACCGCGTGACCGTGGCCGTGCAGGGCGCGGTGGACGACGAGGCGCTGCCGACCGTGAACGGTGTGGCCGTCGACGCCGCGACCCTCGGGAAAAAGGTCACCGACCCCGGCAAGGGCACACTGCGCCGCGAGTTCTTCGGGCAACTGCTCAAACCCGGCGAGAACGTCGTGTCCTACGGGGGCCAGCAGATCAAGGTGTACCTGGCGGGCACGCCGGTCAGCGCCGAACTGACCCCGCTGCAACTCGTGGCCGACGGCGTGACCCCCATCAAGGTGGGCGTCAAGCTGCTCGACGCGGCGGGCATCGCCAACGGCACCTCGGTGACGGTGCAGACCTCGCTCGAACCCGAGCGCCGGGACGCGCAGCCCACCGTGGGCAGCTACCAGATCCGGCTCAAAGACGGCGAAGGCGTGCTGGAAATGCAGCCGCTGGGCACCCCCACCCGCTTCGACGTGAAGGTGCTGGTGGGCGAAACCCCCATCAGCCGCAGCTTCGAGGCCGTGCCGAGCAAGACCCGCGTGGGCATCGGCACCGTGAGCGTCGGGGCGCTGCTGGGTGCAGGAGGCGCGGCGGCTGGCGAAGCGCGGGCCGCCGGCTACCTCGAAACCCCCATCGGCGAGGGCAAACTGTACGTGGCGGGCGCGGGCGCCGTGACCGCCGAGCCCGACCAGAACGGCCAGATCAAGTTCCAGCAAGACCGTCAGGCCGGGCTGCCCACCACCGCCAACCCGCTGGAGCGCTACCCCACCTACGGCGACTCCAGCACCCACGACATTCCCCTCCAGGGCATCGACCCGGTGGCCTTTCGCTACGAGCACCCGAGCTTCAATGTGCAGTACCGCCAGTCGGCGCTGCCGGTGGACGTGTTTAACCTCGGCATCAACCCCACGGCGCTCAGCGGCTTTACCCGCACCAACCCGCAGGTGTCGGGCTTCGTGGCGGCGCTGCCCAAGGACGAGGTGCGCGCCGAGTTTCCCGCCAACGGCACCCGCGTCCTGAGCCTGGGCCGCGCGGGGCTGCTGCCCGATAGCGAAGTCGTCGAACTGGTGTCGGTGGACGCCCGCACGGGCGCCGAGCGCATCACCACCTTGCAGCGCCTGCGCGAGTACACCGTGGACTACGCCAGCGGCGTCATCTACTTCCAGAAAGCCGTCGGGCTGACCGACGTGGACGGCAATCCGCAGGTGGTACGTGTGCGCTACCGCCTCGACGACGCGATGGCCCAGCGGCAGGTCGCCTGGGGCGTGCAGGCCAGCTCGCGGCTGCTCGATGATCGTCTGGTGCTCGGCGCCGCCGCCGTGCAACTCGACGGCGCGACCAGCATCGGCGTGCGCGCCCGGTACGCCGACGGTATCAGCCGCGCCGACCTGCTCGCGGCCTACAGCGGCGGCGTACTGGTCAACGGCACCGCCGACATGAAGACCGAGCGCCTGGAGGCCCGCGCCAGCGTGCGCTATCAGGACCCCGGCTACCACGGCCTGAACCGGGTCGAGGACGGCATCGCCGCCGACGCCCGCGCCAACTACAAGCTGACCGACCGCCTGGGTGTGGGCGTCACGGGCTATTACCGCAAAGACATCGACACCGACGGCAAAACCGAAGGCGACCGCAACGGGGGCTACGCCGACGTGCGGGCAACCTACGACTTCAAGCCCTTCAGTGTGGGTCTGGGCGTCCGCGCCGGCTTCGGTGACCAGCGCGGCTTCGGCGTGGTCGGCAGTGCGGGCTACAGTCAGAACGGCTACGTGGTCAAGGTCGAGCACGCCCAGCCCCTCGGCGGCGAGCTGACCCCGACCACCACCGTGAGTGCCACCGCGCCCGTCACCGAAAACGTGACCCTGACTGCCCGCGACGAAGTGCGCTGGGGTCAGGACAGCCGCGCGTCCATCGGCCTGAACTCGCGCTTCGGCATGACGAACATCGCCGTCAACTACGACCTGCCCGGCGCCGACGGCTGGGGCAACCGCGCCCGCTTCGGGGTGGACACGGCGCTGCCGCTGAGCGACAAGCTGTCGCTGGGCCTGAACGCCGGCTACCTGCTCGACCTGGCCGGCGACGGCGACGGCTGGAACGCCGGAGCGAGCCTGCGCTACAAGGACGAGCGCCTGGTCGCCACCCTCGGCAGCGACGTGGCCCACAAGAACGACGGCTTCCGGGTGGCCTTTAAAGGCGGGGCGAGCTACTCGCTCAACGACCGCCTGACCGTGAGCGCCGACGCGACCCACGTGACGGGGCCGCAGCCCACCGACGCGGGCACCAACGTCGCCCTGAGCGCGGCGCTGCGGGCCAGCCAGTGGCAGGGCCTCGCCTACCTGCGCTACAAGGACGGCGCTCTGGCCGCCCAACGACCCGAAGTCATCGGCGAAGCGAACATCGAATACCACGTGCCGCGCTACGCCCTGCGTGGCGGCATCGCGGGCCGGATGCTGCTCCAGCAGCCCGAAAGTGCGACCTATCAGGTCTCGGCGAGCGGCACCTACTACTTCACCGACCGCCTGGGCCTGGGCCTTGCCGGACGCGCCCTGCTCCAGCCGGCCACCGGCTACCAGGGCTACAGCTTCGGGGTCGAGGGCAGCGTGCGCGCCCTGCCCGGCACCTGGGTCACGCTGGGCTACAACCCGGTGGGCTTCAGCGGCATCAACTCCAACCTCTACACCCGCCAGGGGGCCTATGTGCGCCTCGACCTGATGTTCGATGATGGGCAGTACGGCGGCGACACGCAGCCGGCCCAATCGCAGGTTCAGCCGCAAGGCTCCCAGGTCCAGCCCGCCGCGCCGCAGGGTCGGCAGCCTGCCCCGGTGAATCTGAACTTGCAAGGGCAGCGCGGTGACTTGCCGCCCACCGATGCCACTGTGGCCGCGCCTGTGCCGGCCCCCGCCCCGACGGAGGGAAAATAAATGAAGGGTCAGTCTCTCTCTCAAGCGGCGCTCAGTGGGCCAACCCTTGCCAGGCCAGGGCGATACAGGCGTTCTCTGATGAGCCGTCTACTGGTCCTGACGACGGCCCTGGGCGGCGCCCTGACGGTGGCCGGAGCAGGCGCGGCCCCTGCCACCAGAACCGACCTCGCTGTCTACAAGTATGTAGACCTCACCAACAGCCGTGATCCCAATATCAGCAAGTTCTATGTGGGCGACACCGTGCGCTACTCGTTGCAGGTCGTCAACAACGGCTCGCTGGCGGTCAGTGGCGCCGCGCTGACCGACGTGGCCGAGCCCGGTCTGGAGGGTCTGACCTGGACCTGTAGCGTGGTCCGGGGCGACGCGCAGTGTCCGGCGGCGTCCGGCACCGGGCTCCCCAACTTCAGCATTCCCCGACTGGGCGCAGACAGCGAGCTGAAGATCACCTACACGGCCAAAGTCACGGCGGTGGACCCGCAGCTGACGAACACGGCCCAGATCATCCCGCCGGCAGGAATCACCGACATCAACCCGGCCAACAACAAAGACACGGTCTATATCTGCACCTTCGACGTCAATCGCCCGCGCGAAACCACCCTGACACTCGCCAAGAGCAGCAACGGTCCGTGGACGGTGGGTCAGAGTGGGGCGCTCTACACCCTGACGATAGGCAACGAAGCCAACTTCGACAGCCAGGGCACGGTCACGGTGCGCGACCTGTTGCCCAACGGGATCACGCCGCTGAGCAGCAGCTTTGCGCCTGCGCCGAACTGGGGCTGCACCGTGAGCGGCCAGCTCGTGACCTGCACGACCTCGCAGCCGATTGTCGCCACCAAGACCGTGACCATCACCATCCCGGTCAATGTGGGCGCCGCCGCTGTGGGCACTGTGACCAACCGGGCAGCAGTGGGCGGCGGCGGCGACCCGGACCCCATTCCAAATCCCGCCACCTGCACGCCGGGCACGGGCAATCCGGCCAACCAGTGCGCCCAGACGACCACCGTGGTCACGGGGTCGACTCCGCCCGACGCGCCCGACGTGCCGGTGCCCACCCAATGTTCCAACCTCTACGGTCTGATGTTCACCAGCCCTAACTCGCTGAGTGGCCGCAGCATCAACCTGCTTGACCCCAGCACCAACGCGGTAGGCACGCGTGTGGCGACCTTGCCCACGTTGGGCCGCCATGCCCTGACGTCAGCCGCCCTGGCAGTCTCACCCGACAGCCAGACGTTCTATGTGGCGACGGACGCCTATCTCGGCGATTCGGACGCTCTGTGGAGTTATAACTCGTCGACGGCTCGCTGGTCCCGGGTCGGCGGTTTCGGCGGCGTGACTGGCCGCATCGTGCGGATGGCCATGACCAGCAGCGGGGTCGGTTATGCCATGGATTCGGACGGGAACTTCTGGAGCTTTGCGGGGGCAGGGAACATCAGGCTGCTGGGCAAGCTGACGCCTTCGGGGACCAATGTTCCCGGCTTCTATGAAAACGGCGACTTTTTCGCGGCGGCGGACGGCAAGCTCTACCTGCTCAGCGCACAGACCGGGGGCAACGTCGGCCTGTGGTTCGTGGACCCCCGCACCCTCAAGGCCGAGTACCTGGGCAACCTGACCAGCACGTCGGGAAGTGTGCAGTACAACGGCCTCGCCGCGCTGCCGAGCGGCATCTACGCGGCCAACTCGGCGGGGAATCTGGCGACCATCGACCTGGCGACCGTCACCCTGAAGACGGTGGGCACTGCCAACATCGGCTCGGCTGACCTCGCCAGCTGCACTTACCCCGATTTCTCGCCACGTATCGAAGTCACCAAGAGTGCTCAGAAGGTCGGCGGGGACCTGTCGACCCCCGTGGTGCAGCCCGGCGACGTGCTCGAATACACCATCGTCGTGCGTAACTCTGGGCAGTTGCCCGCAGGCGGAGTGGTCGCCACCGACCCGCTGCCCGAGGGCGTGACCTACGTGCCGGACAGCGCCCGTGTCAACAACGCGACCTTCACGGTCTACAACGGCAGGCAGGTCAACCTCGGCGGGGCCGCCTATCCCTTCGCGCAGCCGGTGGGCGTGTGCAGCCTGAGCAGCGGCGCCTGCGTCAACCAGGTGCTGCGGGTGGACACGACGCCCGGCGTCCTTGATCAGGAAGCGGTGGTCACCTTCCGTGTGAAGGTGGACGACCCCTTTACCAAGGCCGACAGCAAGGTGCTCAACCAGGCCGTCGTGACCTACACCGATGGCAACACCCCGCCCAAGCCGATTCCCAGCAACCCGGTGGACGTGCCGGTCAACCGCCCGGTCAAGATCAACGCCATCAAGACCGTGCAGAACATGACGGCGGGCACCCCGGCGGCCACCACCGGCAGCGGCAAGCCCGGCGACGTGCTGGAATACTGCATCACGACCAGCAACGTGGGCAGCGGCGTGGCGGCCAACATGCGCTTTGCCGACAGCGTGCCGGTCAACACCACCTTCCAGCTCGGCGGTTACGGCCTGGCAGGCCAGGACATTCGTTACACCGGCCCGTCGGGCACGCAGTTCCTCAGCGCGGCTGACGACGGCGATGCGGGCAGCCTCAACACTGGCCGCGTGCTGGTCAATGGCCTCCCCGCGCGTCTGGAGCCGGGGCAGCAGTATCAGGTCTGCTTCCGCGCGACCATCAAATAACCCCTTAGTTTCCTGAGCAGGCCGTCTCCCCGTGAGGCGGTCTGTTTTGCGTTTGCCTTCGCCGCGCGGCAAGCTCCGGGAAAAGAACGAAAAGCCAAAGGCCCGCTGAACCCGCCGCGCCCGGTCAGGCGGCAGACTACCCGGCAAAGGAGTCCACCCATGACCGACCAACCCGACCTGTTCGGCCTTGCGCCGGATGCGCCCAGGCCCATCATTCCGGCCAACTTGCCTGAAGACTGGCAAGAGGCGCTGCTGCCCGAGTTCTCCGCGCCCTATTTCCATGAATTGACCGACTTTCTGCGCCAGGAACGCAAGGAGTACACCATCTACCCGCCCGCCCCCGACGTGTTCAATGCCCTGCGCTACACGCCGCTCGGAGAGGTCAAGGTGCTGATTCTCGGCCAGGACCCCTACCACGGCCCCAATCAGGCGCATGGCCTGAGCTTTTCCGTCCGGCCCGGCGTGCGCGTGCCGCCGAGCCTGCGCAACATCTACAAGGAACTCACCGAGGACATCCCCGGCTTCGTGGCGCCCAAGCACGGGTATCTGCGTTCATGGGCCGAGCAGGGCGTCTTGCTGCTCAATGCCGTGCTCACGGTGCGGGCGGGGCAGGCCAACAGCCACCAGGGCAAAGGCTGGGAACACTTCACCGACGCGGTGATCAAGGCCGTCAACGCCAAAGAGGAGCGCGTCGTCTTTATCCTCTGGGGCAGCTACGCCCGCAAGAAAAAGAAGCTGATTACCGGCAAAAACCACGTCGTCATCGAGTCGGGGCATCCCTCGCCGCTCAGCGAACAGTATTTCTTCGGCACCCGGCCCTTTTCCAAGACCAATGAGGCGCTGGAAAAAGCCGGGCGCGGGCCGGTGGAGTGGCAGTTGCCGGCCACGGTGACGGAGGAATGAAGGTGAGGCACAACTGATGCCGAGCCGCACCGAACTCCTCGCCGAGGAATACCTGCGCCGCGAGGGCCACGACCCGCAGAAGTTCCGCTATGTCCACCCCGACGGCACGCCCTACACCGACGCGGACGGCCTCGCCCGCATTGCCCGGCTGGCGGTGCCCCCGGCGTATCAGGACGTGTACGTCTCGCCCGACGCCGAGAACGAGTTGCAGGCCTTCGGGCGCGACGCGGCGGGGCGCTTGCAGTACCGCTATCACCCCGATTTCGTGCAGGCGGGGGCGCTGAAAAAATGGCAACGGCTGACCCGCTTTGCCGGGGCGTTGCCCACGCTCAAAGTCGCCACCACCGCCGACCTGCGGGCGAGTGGCCTGCCGCCGCGCAAAGTGATGGCGCTGATGACGCGGCTGCTGCACGTGGCCCGCTTCCGGGTGGGGAGCGACATCTACGCCCGGCAGCACAAAACCTACGGCCTGAGCACCCTGCGCCAGCGGCATGTGGTGGTGGACGGCAACACCGTGACCTTCCGCTTCAAGGGCAAGCACGGCGTGTCGCAGCATAAGGCGACGAGTGACCGCACGCTCGCCGCCAACATGCAAAAGCTGCTCGACCTGCCCGGCCCCTGGCTGTTTCAGACGGTGGACGCGGGTGGGGGAGAGCGCCGCCGCATCCACTCGACTGAACTCAACGCCTACCTGCGCGAAGTCATTGGCCCCTTTACCGCCAAGGATTTCCGCACCTGGGGCGGCACGCTGCTCGCCGCCGAGTATCTGGCGCAGCAGGGCACAGAGAGCAGCGAGCGGCAGGCGAAAAAAGTGCTGGTGGACTGCGTGAAGTTCGTGGCCGACGACCTCGGCAACACGCCCGCCGTGACGCGGGGCAGTTATATCTGCCCGGTCATCTTCGACCGTTACCTCGACGGCAAGGTGCTCGACGACTACGAGCCGCGCACCGAGCGGCAGGAGGCCGAGCTCGAGGGCCTGACCCGTTCCGAGGGGGCCCTGAAACGCATGTTGGAAAGCGAGCGCACCCTGCGGCAGCGGGGCCGGGCGCTAAAATGACAGCATGAAAAAAGCTTTCCTGACCCTACCCCTTCTCGCCTGCGGGCTGGCGCTGACTGCCTGCGCGCCCACGACCCAGGCGTCCACTCGCACCGAAGCGGCTCCAGCGACGGCCCAGGCCAATAAGCCGCTGATATCCGCCACCGGACAGCCGATTCACATGGCGCTGACCCCCACCTTTGCCGACCAGCCCGGCGACGTGTTCAAGGGGCTGGAGCAGGTGGGCGACCCCGGCGTGTGGGTGCTGCGTGACCGCACCCGCGCCGACGTGGACGGCCTCAAGGTGGAAGGCCGGGCGCTGCGTGAACCGATCAACGTGGTGCTCATCGACCTGTTCGCCAAGACGCCGCAGGACGCGCTGCTGCGAGCGACTGCCGCGCTCGACGCTGCGGGCCTCAAGCCGAGCGACCGTTACCCCCACGGCTATCAGGCGTACCTGAACGGCACCTTCCAGCCCCAGGTGCCCGCCGGGCAGGCCTTCGCCAAGGGCGTCGGCAGCGCCCGCGAGGAGCGGCTGCGGCTCTTCGGCCCCTGGAAAACGGGTGACGGCTACGTGTTTCTCGCCGGTATCGCCGCACAGAACGTGACCGGGCAGGGCCGCACCTTCAGCGACTTCATGGTGACCCGCGAAGCGACTGCCGATGCTCTGAACAACCGCACGCCCTTCCGGAAAAAAGGCTACGTGGACCTGCTGAGCAAGGTGGACACCGCCCGCGAAACCACTGCCGACCACGACGGCTGCGCGGTGGTGCTCGTCGCCCGCGAATAAAAACCGGTTTTGACTCTTATTCCCACTACCTGCAGGTGGTGGGATTTTTGTTGTGCAGCTTGTTTCTAAAATTCTGTACATCAGACTTGCGAGAGCCACACCGTAGAAAAGATCGAGCTATAAATCTGCAAAGTGTCGTCACAAAATTTGCATTTGTCCAGATTTATCTGTACATCCTGCACTGATTTCCCTATGCTGACCTTCGGAGCGGCTGCCGGAGTGCGCCGCGCGAGGCAAAGGGAGGACAGGATGAAACTGATTACGGCAGTGGTCCGGCCCGAACGGGTGCAGCAGGTCAAGGAAGCGCTGTTTCAGGCGGGCATCAGCGGGCTGACGCTCAGCCGGGTCAGCGGGCACGGCGGCGAACAGGAACTCGTCGAGCACTACCGGGGCAACCGGGTGATGATCGAGTTCCGCGACAAGGTCGAATTTCGCATGGCGGTCAGCGAGCCGTTCGTGCAGCCCGCCATCGACGCCATCTGCCGGGGTGCCCGCACCGGCGAGGTGGGCGACGGCAAAATTTTCGTGCAACCGCTGGAACGGGTGATTCGCATCCGCACCGGCGAGGAAGACAGCTTGGCCCTGACGCCCGTGACTGAAACCCGGCTCGCGCCCCTCGGAGGTCACTCGTGAAACGCGCCCCCTACACTGCCGCTGCTACTACTGCCGCCCTGCTGCTCTTGCCCCTGCTCTCGACGGCCTTCGCTGCCGACGCCAAGCCGCACCTCGACACCGGCGACACCGCCTGGATGCTGATGTCGGCGGCGCTGGTGTTCCTGATGACGCCCGGCCTCGCCTTCTTTTACGGCGGCCTGACCCGCGCCCAGAGCGTGCTGAACACCATGATGATGAGCATGGTCAGCATCGGCCTGGTCGGGGTGCTGTGGATGCTCGCCGGGTACTCGCTCGCCTTCGGGGATGGCGGCGCGTGGCTGGGGGACTTCGCGCACCTCGGTCTGAATGGGTTGGCGGGGCAGCTCACCGGCACCATTCCCACTTACGTCTTCGCCTCGTTTCAGGCCATGTTCGCCATCATCGCCGTCGCGCTGATTTCGGGCGCGGTGGTCGAGCGGATGCGCTTCGGCGCCTTTATCCTCTTCGCCGCGCTGTGGACTCTGATCATCTACTCGCCGCTCGCCCACTGGGTCTGGGGCGCCAACGGCTGGCTGTTCAAGGATGGCGCGCTCGATTTTGCGGGCGGCACCGTCATTCACATCTCCGCCGGGGTGTCCGCGCTGGTGGCGGCCTGGCTGCTGGGGCCGCGCCTGGGCTACCCGCGCAACGCCCACGTGCCGCACAACGTCCCGCTGGTGTTGCTCGGCGCCGGGCTGCTGTGGTTCGGCTGGATGGGCTTTAACGCGGGCTCGGCGCTGGGGGCCAATCAGACGGCGGCCCTTGCCTTCATCACCACCCTGATTGCGCCCGCCGCCGCCATGCTGACCTGGCTGGGCTGGGAAAGCCTGAGCAGCAAGCCGACCGCCGTGGGCGCCGCCACCGGGCTGGTCGTGGGGCTGGTCGCCATCACCCCAGCGTGCGCCTTCGTGTCGCCCTGGGCCGCCGTGCTGCTGGGCATCCTGGGTGCCACCGCGAGCTACTGGACCGTGCAGGCCAAGCACCGCCTGATGGCCGACGACGCGCTGGACGTGTTCGCCTGCCACGGGGTCGCGGGCATCGTGGGGGCGCTGCTCACCGGTCTGCTCGCCTGGACCACCGGCAGCGGCAAGCCGATTGGCGCGCAGTTCATGACTCAGCTCATCAGCGTGGTCGCCTCGCTGCTCTACGCGGGGGTCGGCAGCTTCATCCTGCTCAAGCTGGTGTCGCTGGTTATTCCACTGCGGGTGCCGGCAGGGCAGGAAATCGCAGGCATCGACCTCAGCGCCCACCAGGAGCAGGGCTACAGCGAAAACGAACTCGGCATCGGGGCGCCAGTGTTCCTGGGCGGTGACTGAAGCATCTGACAACAGACAAAAAAGTGGGGGAGGCGGCGCACCGTTGAGGGGCCGCCTCCCTTACCGTTTGCTCCAGTCATCCACTTCTCTAAGGAATTTCTAAGGCTTGATGAGGACGCCTATGTTGGGCGCGATGGAGCAGTACCCGCCGCGTGACGGGCAGGCGGCTTGGCCGGGACTCCTGCCCCCCGGAGAGCGGATTAAGCGTGTGTTAGGATACTCAGGAGTCTGACGCAATCATCACAAGGTCGGGCCATCAAGATTCACCGCTCTGCCCGCGCAACCTCATCCCCGGATGAGGCTTTCGTCTGGAGGGCGGTTGAAGAGTGAAGGGAAAGGAGGAGGGAGTTGGACGTTTCAAGTCGAGTCTTGAGTGAACTGGCGAGCCGCGAAGCCGCCCTCGATCAGCAGATCGAGCAGGCCCGCGAGGAAGCCCGGCGCGAAGTCGAGGCCGCCGAGCAAGAAGCCCGCCGGATCGTCTCGGAAGCCGAGACGCGCGCGCAGCAGCTGCAAGCGGAGCACGACCAGGCGCTGGACACCGAAACCAGCCGCATTCGTGAAGAAGCCCGCGCCCAGGCTCAGGCCCAGGCGCAAGACACCCAGGCGCGTGCCGCCGGGCGCGTGCAGCAGGCCGCCGAGCAGATTCTGAGGGCGGTGCTGCCGTGATTAGTCCCATGCAGCAGGTCGTGATCGCCGTGCGCAAGCGCGAGAGTGACAACGTGATCACGGCCCTGCAAGACGCCGGCGTGCTGCACCTGCGCCCCATCGCGGAAGGCCCGCTGAGCACCGGCAACCTCGCCGGGCAAGACGCTCAGGAGCGCCGCGAGGACGAGCGTCTGCTCGCGCGTGCCGAGAGCACCATCGCCGAGCTCGGTGCCTACCGCCCCGCCCCCGCCCCCCTGCCCGCGCAGAGCGAGTGGGAAACCGTGGTGGAAGGCGCGGCGCAGCCGGTGTCACACCTCGCCAAGCGTCGCCAGGAGTTGCAGTCCGACCTCGAAGTCGACCGCACCTACGGCGACGCTGTGCGGGCGCTCGCCCGGATGGTCGGGACACTGGACCGCAGCCGCCGCGTGGCGCTGGTGCCGTTCCTGATCGGCGCGACCGAGAACCTGGGCGAACTCGACGGCGCTCTGCGCGAGAGCCTGGGCGACCGCTACACCGTCGCCTCGGAAGTGGTGGGGGCCAACCGGGTCGGCGTGATCGCCACCCTGAGCGCCGACCGTGACGCCGCCCGCGCCGCGCTCAGCAAAGCCCGTCTGGGCGAGCTGCGCTTGCCGGGCCGCTTCGACACCATGCCGCTGGGCGCCGCCGCCGACGAACTCGGGCGCGTGCGCCAGGGCGGCGACGACATGCAGCGCGCCCTGAACGCCGAGCGCGACCGGCTGGCGCAGCAGCATGGCCCGGCGCTGTACGCCGTGCGCGACGCGCTGAAAGACCGCGTGGCGGTGCACGACGTGCGCGCCGTGTCGGCCCGGGGCAAGTACAGCCTGGCGATGCAGGGCTACGTGCCCGCCGACCGGATTCCCGCGCTGCAAAGTACCCTGTCGCGCTTTGGCGACGCGGTGAGCTACGAGGTCTTCCCGGTCGACGAGCACCACGACCAGGATGTGCCGGTCGAGCTGAAAAACAGCGGCTACGTCACCCCTTTCCAGAACACCGTGATGGGCCTGATGAGCCTGCCCAAGTACGGTTCCTTCGACCCGACCTGGGTGGTTGCCCTGTTCGTTCCCCTGTTTTTCGGGATCATCATGGCGGACATCGGCTACGGCCTGCTGTTCCTTGCCTTCGGCATGTGGCTGCTGGGCAAGGCCCGGCGCAACGAGGGCTGGGACCTGAGCCTTTTCGGGGCCTACCTGCCGCCCGCCACCCTGCGTGACCTGGGCTTCGTGACCAACGTCATGGCCGGCTGGACCATCCTCTGGGGCTTCCTGACCGGCGAATTTTTCGGCACCCTGTTTGAGCACCTGGGCGTGTTCTACATGAACAACGACCTGCTCAACCGCCTGTGGGGCTGGACCGGCGTCCACTGGGGCGCCCACGCCGCCGAGGGCGGGCACAGCACCGGTCTGCTTCCCATCGTCTTTCCCCGTCTCGACACCGAGAACTTCGGCAACATCGCGCTGGTGTTCGCGCTGTGCTTCGGCATCCTGCAAGTGCTGTGGGGCTGGGGCATCCGCGTGCAGCAGGGCCTCAAGCACAACGACCAGGCCCACGTCTGGGAAGGGCTCGCCATGTTCGGTGGCGTCGGCGCCCTGATTCTGCTGGGCTTCATCTCCAAGGCCGGCGCCGACTTCGGTGCGCTGTCCAACTTCGGTGACTGGCGCGTCCTGCTGATGATCCTGGGCTTCGTCCTGTTCATCGTGGGCTACCTGCGCGTCGCCAAGCAGTTCCCGCTGCTGCCGGTCGAACTCGTCTCGCAGGGCGGCTCGGTCGTGAGCTACGCCCGTATCTTCGCGGTCGGGCTGGTGTCGGCCATCCTCGCCAAGCTGTGCACCGACCTCGGCTGGTCGCTGTCGCAGCAAATCGGGTTCCTGGGCATCATCCTGGGCATCGTGATCGGCGCGCTGCTGCACTTCTTCGTGCTGGCGCTGACCCTGATCGGCCACATCCTGCAACCTATCCGTCTCCACATGGTCGAGTTCCTGAACCCCACCGGCTTCAACAACGAGACCAGCCCCCGTTACGCCCCCCTTCGCCGCCTCAGCCCCGCCTCCGATGCCGGGCAGGTCAAATAATCTTCAGGAGAAACTGCCATGACCAAGACCACCAAGATCGCCCTCGCCGCCCTCGTGCTCGCCCTCGCCACCACCGGCTTCGCGCAGGAAACCGTGACCACCGCCGGCAACGCCACCAACAACGCTGGCCTCGCCGCCATCGGTAAGGGCCTGGCCCTGGGCCTCGGCGCTCTGGGCACCGGCGTAGCGCAGGCCCGCATCGGCTCGAGCCTGGTCGGCGCCGCCGCCGAAGACCCCAGCAAGCTCGGTCAGCTGCTGCTCGTCTTCCTGCTCCCCGAAACCCTCGTGATCTTCGGCTTCCTGGCCCTCTTCCTGATCCGCTAATCATGGCCCTCGACAAGCTCCTCGAAAACGAAGCGCAGAGCGAGATCGAGCGCATTCGCGCCGAAGCTCGGGGACGCGCTGAGAAGATCGTGGCCGACGCCCGTGAACGCGCCCAGACGCTGCTCGACAGCCGTCAGCGCCTGCTGGAAAACCAGCGTCAGGCGGGGCTGGTGCGCGCCCGCTCGGCAGCCGACCTCGAACTCAACGCCGCGCGCCTGACCGCCAGCGAAAGCGGCGTCACGCAGGTCTACCAGATGGTCGAAGACTACCTGGGCAACGTGACCAGCGCCCCCGAGTACGGCAACATCCTGTCGCGCCTGATTCAAGAAGGCCTGCAAGCCGTGCCCGACGCCGAGGCCATCGAAGTCAACCCCGCCGAGATGAACGTCGCCCGCCACCTGGTGAGCGGCGTGGAGGTGCGCGAGAATCCCTCTATCAAGGGCGGCGTGCGTGTCGTGGCGCGTGGCGGCAAGAGCGGCGTGACCAACACCCTCAGTGGGCGACTCGAGCGGGTCAAGGCCGACATGGCCCCGCAGATCAGCCGCCTGCTCGCGGAATAAGGTCGGAAAGGACTGTATGCCCGACGACTACTCCTACATCAACACGCGCGTTCGCGTCATGCGGACCAAGCTGCTGGACGGGCGTGCCCTGGACGCGGCGCTCGCGTCGGGCAGCTACCAGGAATTCCTGCGCGTCCTGAGCGAGACGGACTTCGCGCCCAACATGCGCGAAACCACCGCTGAGGGCGCGGGTCTGCCCGAACTCGACCGCGCCCTGTCGCAAAACCTCTTCGACACCACGCAGCGGGTGCTCGGCTTTGCCGACGGCGACGCCAAACGCGAAATCGAGACCCTGCTGATGAAGTGGGACCTCACCAACCTCAAGACCCTGGCGCGCGGCATCGTCAGCGGGCGCGGGGCCGAGACCATCCAGCAAAACCTGATTCCCGGCGGCACCATCAAGCCGAGTGTGCTGCAAACGGCGTCGCAATCGACCGACCTCGCGAGCGCGGCGACGGCCCTCGGCGTGGGCGGACACCCGCTCGCCAAGGTGTTTCGCAACGCGGTGACGGCCTACAACACGACGGGGCGCCTGCTCGACCTCGAGGTGCTGCTCGACCAGGGGTACTACCGCTACGCCACCCAGGTGTCGCGCGATACCAGCCTGCGCCGGTATCTGAGCCGCGAAATCGATATCACCAACGCGCTGATTGCCCGCAACTCGCGCGGCGGGACGCTCGACACCAACCTGTTCGTGCCGGGAGGCAGCCTCGACGCTGCCGGGTATGGACGGCTGGGCGCAGGTGACGCGGGCGGCAACGCCGACATCACCGCCATTCTCGAAGCCCCGAGCATCGAGGACGCCGAAGTGGCGGCGCGCACGGCGCTCGACCGCGCGGCCCGCAGCAGCGCGGTGTCGGACGTGGAAGGCGTGGGCATCATCCTCGACTTCCTGCGCCGCAAGGAAATCGAGGTCGCCAAACTCCGCCTCATCGGGCGCGGCAAGTACTACGACCTGCCCACCGACGAGATTCGCCGGGAGGTGCAGGCATGACGAAGGGCGAAAGCACCATGCAGCGCATCGCCGTCCTGAGCGACGCCGAAACCGCGACCGGCTACCGCCTGGCGGGCGCCACCGTGATCGAGGCGAGCCCGGAAGACGCGCTGCGGACGCTGGAGCAGGCCATCACGGACGGAGGCTACGGCCTGATCGCCGTGGACACCGGCCTGATTCCTGACCCGGCGACCGCTACGGCGCGGATCATGCGCGGGCGCGACCTGCCGATCCTGCTGCCGATTCCCAGCCTGCGTGACGCGTTTTCCAGCGACACCGTGGACGCCAAGGCGTACATGGGCAAGCTGGTGCGCGACACTATCGGGTTCGATATCAAACTGTGAAGCAGTGTCTAAGGGTCTGAGCGTCTAGGGTCTATGCTGTTCTTTCTTAGACCTTTAGACCCTCTTCCCTTAGAACTTTTCCGAAGGAGCATCAAATGACGCAACAGAAGCAAGGCGTCGTGCAGAGCATCGCCGGCCCGGCAGTCATCGCCAAGGGCATGTACGGTGCCAAGATGTACGACATCGTGCGCGTGGGCCAGGAGCGCCTCGTGGGCGAAATCATTCGCCTCGACGGCGACACCGCCTTCGTCCAGGTGTACGAAGACACCGCCGGTCTGACCGTGGGTGAGCCCGTCGAGACCACCGGCCTGCCCCTCTCGGTCGAACTCGGGCCGGGGATGCTCAACGGCATCTACGACGGCATTCAGCGCCCGCTCGACAAGATCCGTGAAGCCTCCGGTAACTTCATCGCGCGTGGCATCGAAGTTTCCTCGCTCAACCGCGAGCAGAAGTGGGACTTTACCCCCAGCGTGCAGGCGGGCGACACGGTCACGGGCAGCGGGATTCTCGGCACCGTGCCGGAATTCTCCTTTACCCACAAGATTCTCGTGCCGCCGGAAGTGCAGGGCCGCCTGCGTTCGGTCGCGCCGGCCGGGCAGTACACCATCGACGACACCATCGCCGAACTCGAAGACGGCACCAAGCTGCGCCTGGCACACTACTGGCCGGTGCGTGCGCCGCGTCCGGTGCAGAAGAAGCTCGATCCCAGCCTGCCCTTCCTGACCGGGATGCGCATCCTCGACGTGATGTTCCCGCTGGTGATGGGCGGCGCGGCGGCGATTCCTGGGCCGTTCGGCTCGGGCAAGACCGTGACGCAGCAGTCGGTCGCCAAGTACGGCAACGCCGACATCGTGGTGTACGTGGGCTGCGGCGAGCGCGGCAACGAAATGACCGACGTGCTGGTGGAATTCCCCGAACTGGAAGACCCCAAGACCGGCGGCCCGCTGATGCACCGCACCATCCTGATCGCCAACACCTCCAACATGCCGGTGGCGGCGCGTGAAGCCTCGGTGTACACCGGCGTGACGTTGGCCGAGTACTTCCGCGACCAGGGCTACAGCGTCTCGCTGATGGCCGACAGCACCTCCCGCTGGGCCGAAGCGCTGCGCGAAATTTCCTCGCGCCTCGAAGAAATGCCCGCCGAAGAAGGCTACCCGCCCTACCTCGGCGCCAAGCTGGCGGCGTTCTACGAGCGCGCCGGTGCGGTGAAGACCCTCGCCGGCGAAGACGGCGCAGTGTCGGTCATCGGCGCCGTGTCGCCCGCAGGCGGCGACATGTCCGAACCCGTGACCCAGGCCACCCTGCGAATCACCGGCGCCTTCTGGCGTCTGGACGCGGGCCTCGCCCGTCGCCGTCACTTCCCGGCGATCAACTGGAACGGCTCGTACTCGCTGTTTACTCCCATTCTGGACAAGTGGTACCGCGAGAACGTCGGCCCCGACTTCCCCGAACTGCGCCAGCGCATCGGCTCGCTGCTGCAACAGGAAGCGGCGCTGCAAGAAGTCGTGCAGCTCGTCGGCCCCGACGCCCTGCAAGACAACGAGCGCCTCATCATTGAAACGGGCCGCATGCTGCGCCAGGACTTCCTCCAGCAAAACGGCTTCGACCCGGTGGACGCTTCGGCCTCCATGCCCAAAAACTACGGGCTGATGAAGATGTTCCTCAAGTTCTACGACGAAGCCGAGGCGGCCCTGCGTAACGGCCTGACCATCGACGAAATCATTCAAAACCCGGTTATCGAGAAGCTCGCCCGCGCCCGCTACACCCCTGAAAACGAATTCATGGCGTACGGCGAAGGCGTGATGGACGAGCTCGACCAGACCTTCAAGGCGGTGAAAGCGTGACCCTTCTCCAGAAGGAATACAACGATGTCGCGTACATCTCCGGCCCGCTGCTGTTCGTGAACGCCGCGAGCGACCTGCCCAACGGCGCCATCGTGAACATCAAGGACGGCAACGGCAAGCTGCGCGGCGGACGCGTCATCAGCGTGTCTGACCAGAACGCCGTGATTCAGGTGTTCGAAGAAACCCGTGGCCTCGACCTCGCCACCGCCAGCGTCAGCCTGGTGGAAGACGTGGCGCGCCTCGGCGTGAGCAAGGAAATGATCGGTCGCCGCTTCGACGGCCTGGGCCGCCCCATCGACGGGCTGCCTGCCGTGGTGGCCGAACAGCGCCTGAGTGTGGACGGCCAGCCGATGAACCCCGCCGCCCGCGCCAAGCCCGAGGAGTTCATTCAGACCGGCATCAGCACCATCGACGTGCAGACCAGCCTGATTCGTGGGCAGAAGCTCCCGATCTTCTCCGGCTCGGGCCTCCCGCACAACGAACTCGCCGCCCAGATCGCCCGTCAGGCGAAGGTGCCCGGTCACGAAGGCGACTTCGCCGTGGTGTTCGCGGCGATGGGCCTGACCCAGCGCGAAGTGAGCTTCTTTACCCAGGAGTTCGAGCGCACCGGCGCGCTGGCCCGCTCGGTCCTCTTCCTGAACAAGGCCGACGACCCCGCGGTGGAGCGTCTGCTGACCCCCCGCATGGCGCTGACCACCGCCGAGTACCTGGCCTTCGAGCACGGCTACCACGTGCTGGTGATCCTGACCGACCTGACGAACTACTGCGAAGCGCTGCGTGAAATTGGCGGCGCGCGCGAAGAAATCCCCGGTCGTCGTGGCTTCCCCGGTTACATGTACACCGACCTCGCGTCGCTGTACGAGCGCGCCGGTGTGGTGGAAGGCAAGCCCGGCTCGGTCACCCAGGTGCCGATCCTGTCGATGCCCGACGACGACATCACTCACCCCATCCCCGACCTGACCGGCTACATCACCGAAGGGCAGATCGTGGTCGACCGCACCCTGAACTCCAAGGGCGTGTTCCCCCCGATCAACCCGCTGCCCAGCCTCTCGCGTCTGCAAGGCAACGGCATCGGGAAGGGCAAGACCCGCGCCGACCACAAGAACGTGGCCGACCAGCTCTTCGCCGCCTACGCCAACGGCCTCGACCTGCGCAAGCTCGTGGCAATCACCGGTGAAGACGCGCTGACCGAGACCGACAAGCTGTACCTGAAGTTCTCCGATGATTTCGAAAACTACTTCATCGGCCAGGGCGACCAGGACCGCAGCATCGACGACTCGCTGACCGTCGCCTGGGGCATTCTGTCCAAACTGCCGCAGAGCCAGCTCACCCGTCTGTCCAAGGACTCCATCGACAAGTACTACGGCACCAAGATGGACGAAATGTGGAAGGGCGGACGCAGCAGCATCTAAAGGGCTGAGGGTTGAGAGCGCATGGCAAAAGACTTTGACCATGACCTCCCGACCCTCTACCATCACCACCAACGAGGGAGGTGAACACAAATGGCAGGACAAATCAGCCCCACCCGCTCCGCGCTGCTCGCCAGCAAGGCCAGCCTCAAGACCGCCAACGGCGGCGCCGACCTGCTCAAGCGCAAGCGTGACGCCCTGATCGGCGAATTCTTTGCACTCGTCAAGGACGCGCTCGCCGCCCGTGAGCAGCTCTCGAGCGTGAGCAAAGGCGCGTATACCAGCCTCTTCGGCGCCAAAGCCTGGGACAGCCCCGAGGCCGTCGAGAGCCTGAGCCTCGCCGGGACCGGCGACTACGCCGTGGACATGCAGATCGAGAGCATCTACGGCGTGAAGGTGCCCAAGATCAACATCCCCGAGCGCGCCGCCCAGGCGGACTTCAGCCCGATCAACGTCGGCGCCCGCACCATTCAGGCGTCGAACGACTTCGGCGGGGTGCTCGAAGCCATCGTGAAGGTGGCGGCCACCGAAACCAAGCTGCGCCGCATCGGCGAGGAGATCAAAAAGACCTCGCGCCGCGTGAACGCACTTGAACAGGTGGTTATCCCCGGCATTCACGACGACATCCGCTTCATTCGCAGCGTGCTCGACCAGCGCGAACGCGAAGCCGGCTACACCCAGAAGAAGATCAAGGCCAAGATCGAGGGCAAGAACAAAGAAGCCCGCGAAGCCGCCGCCGCGACCAGCCACGGCAGCGCCGCCGACTGAAGTCGGTCAGCCAGAAGCCGCCCTCCATGTGGGGGCGGTTTTTTTGTAGCAACGGACAGGTCATTAAACTGCCTCCATGAACGCGCACCTCATCCCACTCGCTGAGAACGCGGGGGTTCCCAACAATCCCCAGCTGCCGGCCCGCCGTTATCCCTCGGCGCTGAAGGGTCAGAGCGCCGCGCAGGTGCGGGACCACCTCAAGGCCCGCGACTGGTTCGGGAGCTGGACCGGGCAGATTTACAATTTCCATCACTACCATAGCCACGCCCACGAGGTCATCGTGGTGCTGCGGGGTCAGGCCGGGGTCATTCTGGGCGGCGCGGGCGGCCCCGAGCTGTCGGTGGGGGAGGGTGACGTGCTGCTGATTCCCGCTGGCGTGGGCCACTGCTCGCTACACCACAGCGCCGATTTTCAGATCATGGGGGCCTATGCGGCGGGGCGAAGCTGGGACATCTGCCGACCGGAGGACACCGACCTCGCCTGGGCCAGAGCGCGCATTGCCGAGGTGCCCGACTGGGTGCAGGAGCCGGTCTGATAGCGGCCCAAACCCCGAATTTGTTCGCTCGGTTCTTGGCCCAGCTCGACTTTGTGCTGACCTGTGACCGCCTGAAAACCGCCCTGCGGACCACCCGGCTGCACGACGGTAGCCGTCTGGAAAACAGCGCAGAGCATTCCTGGCACCTCGCGCTGCTGGCGCTGACGCTGGCCGAATACGCGCCTACCGGAACCGACGTGGGCCGCGTCGTCCGCCTGCTGCTGATGCATGACCTGGTCGAAATCGGGGCGGGGGACCTGTCCTTCGACGCGCCCGCTGAGGCACAGGCTGCCCAGCAGGAGGCGGAGGCGCGGGCGGCTGCCGAGCTGTTCGGCTTGTTGCCCACTGACCAGGCCGCCGAATTTCTAGGCCTGTGGCAGGAGTTCGAGGCCCGCCAGACCACCGAAGTCCGTTTTGCCCGCGCCCTTGACGCCTTGCAGCCCATGCTGTTGACGTGGGGACCCGGTGCCCAGGGGTGCGCCGCCAGCCACCCCGAACTCACGCACTTGCGGGTGCTGGGGCTCAAGGAAAAGCACCTGCGCGAGTTTCCCGAACTGTGGGCGGCAGCGCAGGGGGTAATGGCGCAGGCGCAGGCGAGAGGGGTGCTACAGCCGTAAGTCAGGGCTGATTCAAAATCAACTTGTCGAGGCTCCGTTCGCCCACATAGGGAATGAGCCCCGCCGCCCGCGCCCGCTCCGCCGCGCTGTTCATCAGGGCGGGCTGGTTGGCGTACTCGATGGTGAAGACCGGTTTGCCCGCCTGCTGCCACAGCCGGTAACTGGCGAGTAGCTCGCGCTGCCGCGCGGCTTCGGTGGGCCGGTTGGCGGCATAGACGTAGGTTTCCTCGTTGCCGCTGGCGTCTACGCACGCCGCGTAGCCGGGGTCGCGGATGAGTTCGGCAGCGTTCTGGGGAATGATGACGAACTGGGGATTTTGCGCGCGGGCGTGCGCGGCGATTTTGCACACCCACGCCACCATCTCGGCGCGGGCGCCAGGCCGGTTGTCATGGCGCTGGTAGGCGTCAATGAGGTCCATGTACACGCCGTCGAAGCCCTGCGCGATCACCCGGTCGAGCTGCGCCAGGGCAATGGCTTGCCACGCGGGGTCCCAGTACGCCACGTCGAAGTTGCCGGGCCAGTCGGGGTCTTCGTTCAGCAGCCAGGCCGGCGCACCGACTTTCCAGCCCTTCTGCCAGTAGGAGCGGTAACTCTCGGCGGCGCCCATGCTGAGATAAGCGATGAGCCAGCGGCCCTGTGCGGCGGCCCGGACCTCGGCGGCGGGCCAGGGGGTGCCGTCGTCGTCGAAGGGGTCCACCACCACCAGCTCGAAGGGCGAGGTGTGAACTGCGTTCAGCCGCGTCTGCCCGTAGCCGGTGAGCTGCACCCCCCAGTGCTGAACGGCACTCAGCGCAGGTTTTTTGGAGGGCGGAGTCATGGGGACGGTGACTGGCGGAGGAGTCTGAGCGGGACCGGCGCCGCTGGCCTGGGGCTCGGACGGGCCAGCGCAGGCGGAGAGGAGCAGCAAAGAGCAGAGCAAGGGTTTCATAGTTCCTCCAGGGCGGGCCAGCCGCCGGGCCGTGAGAGGGCGCGGTCACTGACGAAAGTAGGCAGGTTCAGCGCCGCTGCACGTGCCCTCGCGGCTGCCGCCAGTTCGGGCCGGTCGGCGTAGTCGAGCGCGTGTACGGCGAGTCCGCTGCGGCGCACCTCAGTCAGCCAGGCAGCGGTGTAGGCCAGCCCCGCCACGTCGTGCAGCGCGTAGGGCGTGTGGTGGGTGCTGAAGGCCTCAAACAACACGCCGCTGTCGGGGGCGCTGCGCAGCAATTCCGGCAGCGCCGGCCACAGCGTAAAGCCCCGGTTGGCCCACAGCGCCGCCTGGGGAAACACCGCGCGCAGGTGCCGCAGCAGGGCGAGGGTCGCCGCCGGGTCCGCACTTTCCAGCGTGTCGAGGAGCAGGCCGTCGGTGTGTTCGAGCGCCTGCTCCGCCCGCGTCAGCAGGGTCGAGTGCCACAGCGGGTGCGCGGCGTCCACCACCACGCTCGGCCACGCGGCGTTGGGTTGCTGGTGGTAGGCGGCGCTGCCGGGGCGGCATTCCCAGTCTCCCAGCGGGTGGTCCTCGCCCACGCTGAGGTAAGCGAGAACGTGGGTGCTGCCGCCCCGCAGCGCCGCGAGTTGCTCAGGCGTATAAAGCGGCGCTTGCACGACCACCCGTGGAAAGGCCGCCAGCGTTGCCAGAGCCGGTGCGGTGGCTGGGCCGTAGTACACGGCGAGCTGCGGAGCGGGGGGCTCAGTGGGCGCTGACATTCACAATGAGGGTGCCGCTCACGTCGCCGCTTTGCAGCCGCAGGGCGCCGTAGGGCTCGCCCGCCACGCCGCCAGTCAGCAGGTAGGGGAGCGGAGCCGCACTGGTGAGGGTCACCGTGCCCGCCGTGCGGTCATAGACGCCGCTCAGGTCGCCCCGGTCCTGAGCATGAATGGTGCGGGTGCGGCGTTCGAGGTAGGTGCCGAGGTCGTCCCAGCTCAGCGTGGTGAGTGGCAGGGTCGAGAAGGTGGAGTAGCGCCGCAGCAGCGCCCGCACCCAGTCGCTCGCCACGCTTTTGCCGGGGGCGTACTCGCGCAGATTGGCCTGGTGCATGTAGTGGGGAAAGGCACCGCCGTCAAGCAGATGGTTCAGGGCAAAGCCGCTTTCCTGGTCGAGCAGCTCGGCGTAGCTCAGGTTGTGGTCCCAGTAAGGCGCCGTGCCCTGGGGGCCGTAGACACTGTTGTAGTACCCCGTCACCTCGTCGGGCGTGGTCGAGAAATAGGCGACGCCGTTGGGCCAGCGCGGCACCAGAAAGACATTTGGGTTGAGCGGGTGCGGCACGCCGCAGGTCGGGCAACCGGGGTCCCACTGGCTGTGCACGCTGTGGTCGGAGGCGATAAAGCGCACATTAGTCTTGTTCATCGCCGTCAGCAGGTTGACGTTGCTGCGCTCCAGGCCGAGGTCCTGCTTGGGCTGCTGGTACAGGCCGTTGTTGTGCGCGCCGTCGTCGGTCGGGTCCATGTAGCCCAGGCCCGATTGTTCGCCGGTCACCAGGGCCGCGCGGCTGAGCTTGAGGCCGAGTTGTGCCCCGACCCACAGGTTGTCCTGAAGTTGCGCGGTCGCCGTTGCCTCGTCCATCACGTCCATGCGGAGGTGGTCGTGGGTGTGGTTCACCCAGTCGAAGGTGTCGCCCAGACACTTGCTCGCACTGCTCAGCGCATCGGGGCTGAGCGCCAGCGACTCGCGGGTACACAGCAAGGGCGCGTTCGGCGTGGCGCCCAGCCCGTTGTAGGCCAGCGCGTAGCGGAAGGTGCGCGCCGCCGGAAACTCGGTTTCGATGGCCTGTTGCTGCTCCCGCAACGAGAGCGCGTCGCTGCCGCTGATGCGGAAAGGGTCTGAATAGAAACCGCCCGTCGCCGCGTCGTAGTGCGTGCCGGGCAAAAACCAGTCGTCGATGTCGATTTGCAGGAACCGGCGGTGCTCGCCGAGGTGCACGCCGCGGGTCAGCCATTCCAGCAGACCGGAGCCGAGGAGCTGGGTGTGCGGCAGCGTGGGCGCCTGCATGGTGGTCAGCAGCAGCCGCTCGCGACCGTCGCTGGTGGTCGAGGTGGCGGCAAGCACCCGGCCCTGGGGGTCGGTGAGCAGCGGCGTGGTGCTCGCCACTCCGGGCACCGGCACCACGGCGGCGGGGTAGGTGTAGGCGTAGAGCACCTGCATGGCCTGCGCGGTCAGGTCGAGCAGCGTGCGCTGGCCTTCCGGGGTCGCCTGCGCGGTGGTGAGCGTCGTAGCCGCGCCGTCCACCGCCCGCAGGCCGTAGTCCTCGGGCACCGCGCCCGGCCAGCCGAACAGCGCGAGTTGCCGGACCCGGTAGGCCCGCTCGTACTCGAACAGCGTTTGCCATTCGGTGCTGTCGAGCGCGCTGGGCAGCGGCCCCGGCTCACTGCTGGGCATCAGCAGGGCGCTGCTGGTGAGAATGACGCCTTGGTAGCGGCCCACACCGTCGCCGCGCACCAGCGTGTCCATCGTCAGTGGCTGGGCGCTCGCGTCGAGCACGTCGTAGGGAATGGCCGACTCCTGCACCATGCTCAGGGCGCTGCTCAGGCCGAAGTCGCCCGCCCCGCTGCCGATGACGAGCACCCGCAGCGCCACCCGGTTCGTCTGGGCATTCGCGGGGAGGGCCTGCGCGTGCAAACTGGGCCCGCGCGGCACGTAGCCTTCATGGAGGCGGCGAGCGGCGTCCTGGGCCTCGGGCGAGGGCGCTTGCGGGGTATTCAGGGGAGCTGCCGGGGCCGCGTGGTCAGGGGCCGTGGCTAGCGTCGTTTCCGGCAGAGCGGCGCCCGGCGTCACCGGCTCGCTTTGCCCGCAGGCGGCGAGCAGCAGGGTCACCGACACCAGGGCCGGCAAAGTGGGGAGACGTTTCATGAGGGAGTCCTCCGGCCAGACAGCATTCCCAGCCTGTCACCGGCCATATGTGCAGCGGCTTTCTTTCTGACGCTGCTTTGAGCGCCCTTGGCTGTATGACTCAAGACAAAATATGACTCACGACAAAACCCGCTCCTGGCAGAGAAGCCAGAAAAGCGGGTTGCCGGGCGGCTCAGGCCACTGGCCTCAGCGCGGGGTGACGGCGAGGGTGGCCGCACCACTGACGGTGCCTTGCTGGCTGCGGGCCGTGCCATACAGTTCGCCGCTCGCACTGCCGGTCAGCGTGTAGGGCACAGACGCGGTGCTTTGCAGGGTCACGCTGCCGGCGGCGCGGTCATAGACGCCGCTCAGGTCGCCGGACGCTTTGGCCTTTTCCTCGCGGGTGCGGCGCTCGAGGTAGGCGCCGAGGTCGTCCCAGCGCAGGGTGTTGAGCGGCAAGGTGCTGTACTGGGCGTATTTGGTCAGCAGCGCCTGAACCCAGTCGGTCGCCAGGCTCTTGCCCCAGCCGTACTCGCGCAGGTTGGGCTGGTGCATATAGTGCGGGAACGCGGCGCCGTCGAGCACCTGACTCAGCGCCATGTCGCTCTCGTTGTTCAGGAACTCATTGTAGCTCAGGTTGTGATCCCAGTACGGAAAGCGTCCCTGCGGCCCGTAGACGCTGTTGTAGTACCCCGTCGCCTCGGCGGGCGTGGTGACGTGGTAGGCGACGCCGTTGGGCCAGCGTGGCACCAGGAAAATGCCGGGGTTGAGCGGGTGCAACACGCCGCAGGTGGGGCAGCTGTCGTCGCGCTGGCTGGCGACGCTGTGGTCGGACGCCAGGTAACGAATCCCGTTTTGCACGGCGGCGCCGAGCAGGTTTGGGTTGCTGCGTTCTAGACCCAGGTCCTGCTTGGGGTGTTGGTAAACGCCGTCGTTGTGAGTGCCGTCGTCAGTCGGGTCCATGAAGCCCAGACCCGAGTGTTCGCCGGTCACCAGCGACTGGCGGCTGATGGTCAGGCCCAGACGCGTCCCGATGGCGAAGTTGTCGGCGAGCTGGGCGTCGGCGGTGGCAAAGTCCGTCACGTCCATGCGCTGGTGGTCACGGGTGTGGTTCACCCAGTCGAAGGTGTTGCCCAGGCACTTGCTCGCGCTGCTCAGCGAATCCTTGGCGACGCCCGTGAACAGCGTGGTGCACAACGTCGCCACGTCGGTTCGCGCCCCGCCGCCGTTGAAAGCCATCGCGTAGCGGAAGTTGCGCGCTAGCGGGTAGTCGCTGCGAATGCGGCTCTGCTGGTCGCGCACCGCGAGCGCGTCGTTGCCGCTGATGCGGAAGGCTTTGTCGTACAGCCCCCCGGTGCTGGCGTTGTAGTGGTCGCCGGCCAGGAACCAGTCGTCGATGTCCACCTGCAGGAACCGGCGGTGCTCACCGAGGTGCACGCCGCGCGTCAGCCAGTTCACCAGCCCGTAGCTGAGCAGTTGCGTGTGCAGCAGCGCGGGGTTTTGCGCCGTGGTGAGCAGCAGCCGCTCGCGTCCGTCGGCACTCGTCGAGGTGGCGGCGAGCACGCGGCCCTGAGCGTCGGTCATCAGCGGGGTGGTGGTCACGCCGGGCACGCTGGCGACGGTGGCCGGGTAGGAGTAGGCGTAACGCACCGGGATGTTGGCGGTGGTCAGGTCGCTCAGGACACTGCGGCCCGCAGCGGTGGGGGTCATGCTGGTGGTCGAGGTTTCGGCCCCCGCCACCGCCCGCAGGCCGTAGTCCTCGGGCACGGCGCCGGGATAGCCGTAGAGCGCGAGCTGGCGCACGCCGTAGGCCTTCTCGTACTCGAACAGGGTCTGCCACTCGCTGCTGTCGAGCGCACTCGGCATCAGGCCGCTGCTGTCGGGTGGCAGGAGCAGGGCGTTGCTGGTCAAGATGACGCCCTGGTAGCGGCCCACGCCGTCGGGGCCGATCAGGGCGTCGGGCGTCAGCGGCTGGCTGCTGGCGTCGAGCACGTCGAAGGGCACGCCCGATTCGCCGAGCATGTTGCGGGCTTCGGCCAGGCCGTAATCGCCCGCGCCGCTCGACAGAATCAGAACCTTGAGCGCGACCTTGTTCGTCTGCACCCCAGCGGGCAGCGCCTGCGCCGAGAGCGAGCGGCCCTGCGGCACGTACGCCGCTCCCAGGCGGGCACGGGCGGCGGACGTGTCATTGTTCTGGGCGCGCAGCAGCGGCGACTGCCGGGGGTCGGGCAGGGTGCCCGTCTCGGTCGCCGCACGCGGGGCGGTCACTTCGTCCACCACGGTGGGGGGAACACTGGCGTTCGTCGCGTCGGGGGTCGTCCGGTCCTGACCACAGCCGGTCAGAGTAAGGGTGAGCGTCAGGGCACAGAGGGCGGCGGCAGAGGCGCGGAGGTGTTTCATCAGGTCTCCCGATTGGACTTCACCCGCCGGCGCTGCGTGCGCGGGCCGCTGGGCGAAAAACTTGAGTGTCGACTGAGTGTTTTCTTGTCCACGGACTGGACAACGGTGTGAAAAACTTAACTCCCACCAGAATACAACTCGGTCAACGCTGCCGCCAGGTCTTCGCCGGGGGTGTACCCACTCGCCTTAAGGGCCGTTAAATCTGCCCGCTGGTACGGCACGTCGCCGCTGCGGGGGCTGCCGGGGGCGTCTTCGAGCAGGTCGCCGCCGTAGCCGGCAATCCGCGCCAGTTCGGTCACGAGGTCGCGCACCGGGCGGGCCACGCCGCTGCCGAGGTTGAGCACGCCCCGCGCCTCCTCGCCCGGCTGTCCGTGGAGAAAGTGGAGCACCGCCCGCCCCACGTCCCGCGCCGCGATGAAGTCCCGGAAAGCGCCCAGCGGTCCGAAGCGCACGCTGGGGAGGCCCTGCTCGGCTGCTGCCCGCAGCTCCCGCGCCGCCCGGCCCGGCAGCGAGCCGGGGTTCATGCCTGCGCCCACCGGGTTGGTCAGCCGCAGCGCCAGCGCGTCGGCGCGGCCCGTCCGCACGGCTTCCTCCAGCAGCACCGTCCCTGCCAGCTTGCTCGCCCCGTAAGGCGAAAGCGGCTGCGCAGGGCCGTCCTCGCGGCTCGCCTCGCCCTCTGGGGTGCGCCCGTACTCGGCGGCGGAGGCGAGGTGGATGAGACGCAAGTCCGCCGCCTGCACCGCTTCGAGCACCCCGGCGAGCAACAGCACGTTGGCGCGGGTGAGGTCGCTCAGGCTGCCAGCGGTGCGTCCGGCGGCGTTGATGACCGCGCTTGCGCCGTCAAGCTGGGCGGCCCAGTCTGCGGGCGTCAGCGCGGTGAGGTCGCCCGTCGTGGTCCGCACGTCCACCCCGGCGTCCCGCAGCTCACGGGCAATCACGCCGCCCAGAAACCCGCCCGCGCCGAGCAGGAGGACGCGGCCCGGCTGGGGTGGGGTTACGGAATTGGGGGTCACAGTTGCGGGGCCTATCACAGTTGGGGAGGACGGGGCGGAATGCCGCCGGGCAGCAGGACTTTTTGCATTTCATTCCACTGCTCGTTGGCGGTGTCGTAATCCTCGGGGCGCCCGATGTCGAGCCAGTAGCCGCCGAAGAGGTCGCTGCGTGGGCGCTCGCCCGCCGCGAGCAGGTCGAGCATCAGCGTGTCGAAGCCGAGCACCTGCCCCGGCTGGTAGCGGCCCAGGGTGCTTTTCGTCATGCCGTACACGCCCATGCTGACCTGAAAGGGCACGGCGGGCTTTTCGCGGAAGGCGACGATGTGTTCGCCCGAGTCGTCCACGTCGAGCACGCCGAATTCGCTGCGAATCTCGCGGTGGTAGGTCGAAACCGTCAGCGGGTCGCCGCTCGCCATATGGCCGCGCAAAAAAGCGCCGTAATTGAGGTCGGTGAGCACGTCGCCGTTCATGATCAGGAAGTGCTCGGGCAGCCAGGGCAGCACGTTGAGCACCGGGCCGATGGTGCCGAGCGGCGTTTCTTCCTCGGTGTAGTCGATGTCGAGCCCGTACTGCCGCCCGTTGCCGACAAAGGCGCGGATGAGGTGGCTGAGGTGCCCCACCGCCAGCGTGACGCGGGTAAACCCGAACGACTTGAGCTGGTGAAGCACAATTTCCAGAATCGAGAGTTCGCCGCCGATGGGCACGAGGGGCTTGGGAACGCGGGTGGTGTAGGGACGCAGGCGGGTGCCTTGGCCTCCGGCGAGGATGACGGCGTGCATGGGGCCTCCTTCAAAACGTAGGAATGTGACGAGCGGGGGGAGGGGGCTCAGATGGTGTACTGGTCCACCCGGTAACGGGCGAGGTTGCCAGCGTCGGTGAACCACTCGGCGGTGCGCTTCAGCCCCTCTTCGAGCGTCACCTGCGGCTGCCAGCCGGTCAGCGTCTGCAACTCGCGGTGGTCGGCGAGCAGGCGCATGACTTCGCTGCCCTCGGGGCGCAGGCGCTCGTCTTCCTGCTTGACCTCTACGTCCTTGCCCATGACCTGCGCGATGAGTTTCACGGTGTCGCCCACACTGATTTCGCGGCCCGAGCCGGCGTTGAGGGTGCGCCCGAGGACTTCCGGCCCCGCCTCGCCCACCGCACGAAAGGCGCGGGCGGTGTCGGCCACGTAGTTGAAGTCGCGGGTGGGGCGCAGGTCACCGAGCTTGATTTCGGTGCGCCCGGCGGCGAGCTGTGAGATGATCGTCGGAATGACCGCGCGGGCCGACTGGCGCGGGCCGTAGGTGTTGAAAGGCCGCAGCGTGACCACCGGCAGCCCGAAGCTGAGGAAATAGCTCTCGGCGAGCTTGTCGGCGCCGATTTTGGTGGCCGAGTAGGGCGACTGCCCTTGCAGCGGGTGCGACTCGTGGATGGGCACGCTGCGGGCGGTGCCGTAGACCTCGGAGGTCGAGGTGTGAATCACGCGCCCGGTGCCGAGGTCACGGGCGGCTTCGAGCACGTTCAGGGTGCCGGTGATGTTCGTCTCCACATACGAGCGCGGCGCGACGTAGGAGTAGGGAATGGCGATCAGCGCGGCGAGGTGGTACACGGTCTGCACGTCCCGCATCAGCGCCCGCACGCTGCCCGCGTCGCGCACGTCGCCGAGCTGCACTTCGACGTGTTCCATCACTTCGCCCGGCACGGTGTCGAGCCAGCCGTAGCTGCCCTGCGAGTTGTAGATCGCCATCGCCCGCACGCGGTAGCCCGCCCGCACGAGGTCTTCGGTGAGGTGCGAGCCGATAAAGCCGTCGGCGCCGGTCACGGCCACCAGGGGGCGGGAGGTGCTGGAAGTGCTGGAGGCAGAAAGGTCAGTCTGGTTCATCGGTAACTCCGGAGGTCATAGAGGGTGAACAGGGTAAGCGGCAGCAGGGCGAAGGCGGCGAAGAGCGAAAGCGCGGGCGGCGAGACACCCAGGGTCAGCAGCAGGCAAAAGCCCAGCCAGAAGGCGAGCAGCCAGCGCTCGCGCCGCTGGTTGGCAAGCCAGGTGCTCAGCAGCAGCGCGGCGCCGAAGGCCGACACCGTGACCAGGGCGGCGCGGCTCAGGTCGCTGAAGGGCAGGTCGCCAAGGGTGCCGGGGCCCGCCGCGCCAGCAGGAGCTGGGGTGCCGATGCCCAGCCAGCCGGCGGCCAACCAGCGCACGGCGCTGAGCAGCGCGAGCAGGCTGAGCAGCCCCAGCCCGTAGACCAGCGCCGTGCCCAGCACCCGCGCCGCGCCCCGGCGCACCAGCAGGGTGAAACTGCCCTGCTGCCGGGCCACGTATTGCAGGCCCTGCTGCGCGTTCCACACCCCGGCTTCGAGCAGCCCGGCGCTGAGCACCAGCGGCAGCATGGTCCAGCCGCCCAGCCGCAGGCTCAGCCCCGCAAAGGCGGCGGCCAGCGCCCAGCCGTAAGCCGCCAGCCCCAGGCCGGGGCGCAGGGTGACAAACCGGGCGGGCAGTTCGCCGCCGTCGCGGGTGGCCCGCAGCGCGAGCAGCACCGGAAAGACGGCCAGGGCCGCGAGCGCCGCCACTGCCAGTCCCGTGCTCGGCAGCACATACAGCATCCCGCCGAGCAGCAGCGCGGGCGCAAAGGCCCCGGCCACCTGCCCGCGTTCGCCCAGCGCCAGCATCACCCCGGCGGCGGCTCCGGCGAGGGCCACCGCGCCGCCCATCGCCGTGCCCCACAGCAGCGAGGTGGTCCACAGCCCGCTGCCGGGCCACAGCAGGGCGCTCAGGGCGCCGCCCAGCAGGCCGCAGGCGCCGCCCACCCACAGCGTCAGCCGCAGCGCCCGCCCCGGCGTCCCGAGCGGTTCGGCGTAGCGCACGCTGGCGATCAGTAGCGAGTAGCCCCAGCCGAAAGCCGCCGCGAACACGAAAGCCCGTCCGGTGACCGGGGGCGTGGCCTGTGCGATCAGCAGGCCGCACAGCCCCGGCAGCAGGTAGAGCGGCCCGCGCTGCGCGAGCTCCCAGGGAAAGCGGGGCCGCGCCTCACGCCGGGGCCGTTCCAGGGCGCGCCCGGTGCCGCGCTGCGCGTAGAGCCACTCGGCGGCGGCAAACAGCCCCCCGGCGCCGTAGCGGTCGCGCAGGCTCTCGTCGTTCAGGCCGTCGGCTTCGAGGTAGGCGGCGATTTCCAGCGCGTCCACCGCCCGCTCGCGGTCCGGGCGCAGCGTCAGGTCCACCTCGCGCAGCTTGTCAGGCAGCGGCAATTCGGCCAGGGCATCGGGGCGCGGCTCTCCTGCCGGGTCCGGCGCGCGTCCAGTGAGCACGTCGAAACCGGTCAGCGTGCCAGTGGGCGAGCCGGAGGACGTGGGAGGGCCTTTCACCACAGCTCCCCCCTCACCACAGCTCGCCCGGTCCCTGTGAAGGCGAAAGTCGGGCGGCGCGGGCCACCGGGTAAGCGCGGCGGTAGGCGTCGAGGCAGCCGTCGAGGGTAAACAGGTCCATGACGCGGGCGCGGGCCGCCTGCCCGAGTTGCTGGCGCAGCGCCGGGTCGTCGAGCAGTTTGGTGAGCGCGTTCGCCACCCCGAGCGCGTCGCGGGGCCGCACGATGAGTCCGGCGTCGCCCACCGCCTCCGGCACGCCGCCCACCCGCGTGGCGACGGGGGGCCGGCCCATTGCCATCGCCTCGATCACCGTGTAGGGAAAGCCCTCGCTCACGCTGGTCAGCGCCACCACCTGCCCGGCGCGGTAGGCGTCGGTGATGTCGTCCACCCGGCCCTCGAACTTCACGTGCTCGTCGAGGTTCAGCCCCGCTGCCACCTGCCGGCAGTGCTGCTCGTAGCCCTCGTTGCCGACGGGCGTGCCGCCGAACAGCCGCAGGCGGGCGTCGGGGCGGCGGCGGCGCACGAGGTCGAAGGCGCGAATCAGGGTTTCGAGGTCCTTCAGGGGATCCACCCGGCCCACCCAGCTCACCACCGGCCCTTCCGGTTCCGATTCGGCGGGCGGAAAGATATTGGGGTCAATGCCGTTGTAGACGCACTGAATGCGGTCTGGGTCGGCGCCCAGCCGTTCTTCCCAGCGGCGGTTGTAGTGCGAGCCGGGCAGCACCAGCGCCGCGTTTTGGTAGGCCACCGAGCACAGCAGGCGGTAAAAGCGCAGCAGCATGGTCTTGTACCCCGGCGCGTGCCGCCCCCGCCGGAACTCGATGTAGCGCTCGCGCAGGTAGATGCCGTGCTCTGTCAGGACGAAGGGCGTGCCGCGCTGCCACAGCCCATGTAGCGCCAGCATCGCCGCGAAGCCGTTGCTCACCGCGTGCCCCACGTCGGCCTCGGGGGGCACGGCGGTCAGGGGCCGCAGGGCGTGTTCGAGCCAGATCTGCACGTCGAGCGCCTCGGCCACCGTCGGGCGCGGTAAGCGGGGGCTGAGGCGGTCACGCTGGGCAGCGAGGGTCTGCGCCTCGCGGTCCCAGAGGTTGAGGGTGAGCTGCGCGGCCCGCGCACTGTCGAGCGCCGGGGTCAGGCTGCCGCGCTGGCCGAGGTCACTCAGGCGCCGCAGCGCCACGCTGAAGGTGGGCACGTCGAGCCGGCACAGCCCGGTGAGCAGCGTCTCGTAGGCGGTCAGCACCTCACCCGCAAAGGCCCGGCGGTGGGCCTGCTGCCACAGCCGCCCGCCCGCGCCGCCGGGAGGTGGCCCCCACAGCGGCACCTGCTCGACCTGCACGTTGCCGGGCACCTCCAGCGCCATGCGGGTAAACGGCAGCCCGGCAATCGCCTGCACCGCGAACTGGTGGTCGCTCAGCCCGCGCACCAGTTGGTCCACCCACACGCTCACGCCGCCGTGCGCCTGCGGGTAGGTGCCCTCGGTGTACAGCGCGATGCGGGTCGCCGCGCGGGCGGGGAGCGCCGGGGATGAATTGGAAGTCAGGGGCAGAGTCATGGTCAGGTCCAGCGGGGGAGGAAAGGAGAGGCGGGGCGAGGACCGGTAGCGGTTGGAGAGCAGCGCAGCGCCGTGGGGACACCTCGGCGGACGGCCTCCGGAAAGGAGACGACACCAGGTTGGACCCAGGTTAGAAGAGCGCGTCGCGGGCAGGCGCCGAACGCCAATGTTAAAAACTTTACATCTTGAGGGGGGTCGGGTGGCCTGTTTCTCTGGACGCTTGCGCGGCGGCGGGTGTCGTTGGGCCTGTCGCTCAGGGCTCGGAGTCTGCCTCGTACTTGTCGTCGAGGTACTGGCCGTGAGCCCGCAGCGCCCGCTGGCCGGCCTGGGCACGCTCGCGGGTCACGGCGGCCATGCGCGTTTCGATGCGGGCGAGTTGGCCGAGCAGTTCCTCGTCCTGCCGCGCGCCGCTCGGCAGTGCCTGATAAGCGGCGAGCAGGTCGGGCAGGTCCTCGCGCGCCGCTTGCTGGGCGTCGAAAGCGGCGCGGGAGAGGGTCGTTTCTCCGGCAGTCGCCCTTAGCGCGTCACGGGTGGCGATGACGGTGGCGTGCAGCGCGGGTCGGGTCGCCGGTGGCAAAGCCCGCTCGTGCTCGCGCAGCAGCGTGAGCAGGGCGCCTTCCTCGGGCGACGTGGTAACGGCAGGAACACTCAGCGGAGCGCGCAGCAGTCCCGCCGCTCGCCAGCCGGTCCACAGCAGGCCGAGCAGCCCCAGCAGCAGCGCCGCGCCGAGCAGCCACCCCGCCGGCGCGCTGCCGTTCGCCACGCCGATGCCGAGCACGACCAGCAGCGGCAGCAGCACCAGGGCGCCCAGGCCCGCCAGCGCGAGCAGCACCGCCAACCCGACCCCGCGCCGCGCCACCTGCTGTCCCTGCTCTTTGCGCCGTTGCCAGCGGGCCGCGCTCGACTCCGCTCTGGTCCACTCCGCTTTGGCCCAGGGGTCGCGGGGGTCCTCGGCGGTCTGGGGCCGCAACAATTCCCGCAGCGCCGGCGCTCCTATGGAAGAAAGCGCGGCGTTGCGAGAGTCGGTGGGCGGTGCGGGCGGTCGTGAAGCCATCGCCTACAGTACGGGGGTTTCCGGGGATGGGTTCCCGGCCTCGGCGGCCCCGCGCAGTTCGCGCACCCGGTCACCGAGCGCCTGCCAGGGCTCCAGCCGGAAGTGGTTGTGGCCCAGCGGACTCGTCGAGGGCAGCACCCACAGCTCGGTTTCCGCCGGCCAGTCGAGCGGCTGCGGCTGCGGGCCGTAGGGCAGCTTGCCGGTGGGCACGCCGAGCGTCTCGGAGGCGCCGCGCTTGCTGGTAAACGCCACGATGCGCGGGCGGTAATGCTCCACTTTGCGGCGCAGTTCGTCGGGGCGCCACGCCTCGCCGGGGAGTGCGGCGTCCACCCCGCTGTGGCGCTTGGCGACATCGGTCAGGCCGAGGCCGTACTGCGGCAGCGTCGCGTACTCCTGCGGTACGAGTTGCCGGGGCGTGAGGCCCACCGCATGCAGCGTGCGCCAGAACTTGTTTTCTGGGTTGGCGTAGTACGCCCGCGCCCGCGCACTGATGCCGCTCGGGGCGGTGCCGACGAGCACCAGCGTCAGCCCCGGTTGCAGCACGTCGGGCACGAGGTATTCACCGCTGCCAGTCAGGTCGGGCACGTCATGCGGCGCAGTCATTGTCCCTCAATCATCGTCATAGCGCTGCTCTTGAAAAGGGTCGCCGCGCATGTGGTAGCCGTTTTTCTCCCAGAAGCCGGGCGCGTCGGCGGCCATGAACTCCAGTTCGGTGAGCCACTTGGCCGACTTCCAGAAATACAGGTGCGGCACGACCAGCCGCAGCGGGCCACCGTGCTCGGCGGCGAGCGGCTGCCCGTCGAAGGTGTGCGCCAGCAGGTTCTCGGGCCGGGCGAAGTCTTCAAGGGACAGGTTGGTCGTGTAACCGCCCACACTGCGCTGCATGACGTGGGTGGCGCGCGGGTCCACGTCGAGCACCGCCAGCAGGTCGGTCACCCGCACGCCGGTCCAGGTCGTGTCGAGCTTGCTCCAGTGGGTCACGCAGTGGATGTCGTAGGTCAAGGTGGTCTGCGGCAGCGCCAGCAGGTCGGCCCAGCCGAAGGTGCGCGCCCCCGCCAGCCCGCTGATGCGGAGCTGCACGTCCTGCGGCGCGTAGTGCTGCGCCGGGCCGTAGGTCAGCACCGGAAAACGGGTGGTCAGCGTTTGACCGGGTGGAATGCGCCCGCCCATGTCGTCCGCCGGTTTCTTGAAAAACTTGCCGAGCATCCCTCCACTAAACCGCCCACAAGCGGCGGCGGGATGAAGCGGGGGCAGGGGAGAGGGTTAATCCGGCGGCCCTGCCCCACACTGCCTGGGTAAAGCTCATACGGGTCTGAACTCTCCTTCGCGCCGTCCAGACCCGTATTTTCTCTGACTCACTCCGTTTGGAAAAAGAGCTCGCATAAGCAAACTCTTTTTCAGAGTGGGATCAGCCCTGCGCCAGCACGTACTCCACCAGCGTGCCCACGCCCCAGCCGGTCGCCACGCTGTCTTTTTCGGCGTTGCCGGCGATGTCGAGGTGTGCCCAGGGCCGGGTGACGAACTCCTGCAAAAAGAGCGCGGCCTTGATGCTCGCTCCGGCGGGCTGCATGTCGCTGTTTTTCAGGTCGGCCAGGGTGTTTTTCTGGTAGCCGCGCAGGTAAGGGCGGTGCAGCGGCAGCTCCCAGACCATTTCCCCGGCGCTTTCGGCGGCCTGCTCCAGCCCGGCGGCGAGGGCGCGGTCATTGCAAAACAGCGCGGCCATGTCGTTGCCGAGCGCCGAGACCTTCACGCCGGTCAGCGTGGCGAGGTCGATCACCTCGGTCGCGCCCTCGTCGCAGGCCACCGTCAGCGCGTCGCCCAGCACGAGGCGGCCCTCGGCGTCGGTGTTGGTGACTTCCACCGTCTTGCCGTTGGCGGCGCGGTAGATGTCGCCGGGGCGCATGGCGCGGGGGCCGACCATGTTCTCGGCGGCGGCGACGTAGGCGCGGACCTCCACGCCCTCCGGCACCTGCTCCCGCAGCTCGGCGAGGGCCGCCATTGCCCCCAGCACCGCCGCCGCGCCGCCCATGTCGTTTTTCATGCCGTACATGCCCGCCGAGGTCTTGAGCGAGTAGCCGCCGGTGTCGAAAGTGATGCCCTTGCCGACGAGCGCGATGACCCGGCGTTTTTCGCCCCGCGCCGGGAGGGTGAGCCGAATCAGGCGCGGCCCCAGGTCGCTGCCCGCCGCCACCGCCAGCAACAGGCCCATGCCGCGCGCCTGGATGTCCGACTCGTCCCAGATTTCGACTTGCAGGTGCTCGCTCGCCAGCCCCCGCGCCTCGCGTGCCAGGGTGGCGGGGTTGAGCACGTTGGCAGGCGCACTCGTCAGCTCGCGGGCGAAGGTCACGCCGCGCAACAGGCCCTCGGTGCGCTGCTGCTCCTCGGCGCTCAGGCCGCTGACGTGCAGTTGCATCTCTCCGGTTGACTCGGTCTCCTCGTCCTGCGCCGCCTGCCCCTTGTAACGGCGGTCCTGCCAGCCAGCCACGGCGGCGGCGCTCGCCAGCGCGGCGGGAAACTCGCAGGCCTCCACGCGCAGCGACTTCGCGCTCAGTTTGCGGGCCAGCTCTGCCAGCGCCCGGCCTACTTCGCGGGCGTCGGCGGCATTGGTGGGGGCAAGGGCCAGCGCTTCGTCGCTTTCCTCGCCGCGCGTGCTCAGGCGAACTTCGCCGGGCTTGAGGCCACGTCCCAGACGGCCCGCCGCGTCCGTGCTGGCGGCGAAATGCAGGGTGAGGTCGGGCGACTGCGGCTGGGTTGTGAGTTGCATGGGCCGAGTAAAGCACGGAGACCGCAGGCTGAGAACGGGGAACATAATGAAACGAGCCGGAACCGGGACACACTGCGGCCCCCATCTCAGGCACTACAATCCGCCCCCGTGGAACGCATCATGTTCAGGGCCAAGATTCACCGCGCGACCGTAACCCAGGCAGATCTGGATTACGTGGGCAGCGTGACCATCGATCAGGATTTGCTCGACGCTGCCGATATCCTGGTCAACGAAAAGGTGGACATCTGGAACATCACCAACGGCAACCGCCTGCACACTTATGCCCTGAGCGGCCCGCGCGGCAGCGGCGTGATCGGCATCAACGGCGCGGCGGCCCACCTGATGCGCCCCGGCGACATGGTGATCATCGCGGCGTTCGGCAACTTCTCCGAGGAAGAGGCACGGACGCTGGAACCGAAGGTGGTTTTGGTGGACGCTAAGAACCGTCTGCTGGAGCTGCAACCCGTCTAAGCGTTCGGAATCGCTCTGGCGGCCTGCCTCAGTTTTGCTGCCGATACTGACAAATCATCGGTAAAAATGCCGCCGCAGTGGGGGCGTCAAGCGTAGTCACCGCTGCTTAGGTCTCCGCCTTCGGATGCTAGACTCTCAGTCGTGTTTTCGCCTCGCCCCTTGCTGTTTTTACTGCTGCTGTTGGCCCTCGTGGCTGTCGGATACGCGGTAGCGCACGACCAGCAGGGGCTGATGAGCGGGGCGGCGCTGCTGATTGCCGTGGTGTCGCTCAGTTTCCGGGGAATCTGGCGCTGGGCGGCGCTTCTGGTGTATCCGCTGGCGTTCCTGGCGTCGCTGGCGCTTCCCGGCAAAGAGCCCCCCACCGTCGAGATGCTGGTGGGGGGGCTGCTCACTATCGTGGCGCTGGCGTGGCTGCTGCTGCGTGACCAGAGTCAGCAGCAGGAGCTGGAATGGCGGCGCAAGGTCGTGGACGCCCTGCGCACCGGCTCCGAGCGCCTCAACGAGGCCCGCAACGACGAGGCCATCATTCGCGCCGGGCTGAATATTCTGGTGAAGTTGCAGGTGGCGCCCAACCTCGCGTTCGTGGCCTACCGTCAGGGCACGCCGTATGTGATGGCCGCGCAGGGAGCGTTCAACACGTTCCTGAACAAGCCGGTCTACCCCAGCGACAATGACAGCCGCTCGGTGCAGGCCGATCACTGGGTCGCCGAGGAAGTGCTCGCCCTGCTCAGCCGCGCCGAGCGCCAGAGTTACCTCGTGGCCGAGGTGTATGGCCGTGATTCTACTCATCTGGGCCTGCTAATCCTGGCCCGGCCCACGCCGCAGCCTTTTTCCGCCGAGGAGCGCGGTGTGGTGCAGTCGTTTGCCCGGCTGCTCGGCGCGCAGCTTGGCCAGGAGCGCGCCAACCGCAACCTGCGCGAAGCCAACGACCTCACCCTGCGTTCGCTGGGCGCGGCCCTGGAACGCCGCGACGACGAAACCGGCGGGCACACCGCACGGGTGGTCGGCCTCGCCACCCGGCTGGCCCAGCGCCTCGGCTGGGACGAGGAGCAGGTGCGGGCACTGCGCTGGGGCGCTTACCTCCACGACCTCGGCAAAATCGCTATTCCCGACCGGATTCTGCACAAGAATGGGGCGCTCGACGACCAGGAAAAACAGGTCATCCGTTCGCACACCACGGTCGGCTACGAGATGCTGCAAGACCTCCACTTTCTGCCCGCCGAGACGCTCGACCTGGTGCGTTACCACCACGAGCGCTGGGACGGCACCGGCTACCCTTCGGGCCTGCGCGGCGACAATATTCCCGACGCGGCGCGCATTTTCAGCATCGTGGACGTGTACGACGCCCTAACCAGCGAGCGGCCCTACAAGTCCGCCTGGAGCCCCGAGCGCGCCTTGCAGGAGATTCGCGCCGGGGCCGGAGCCCATTTCGACCCGCAGTATGTGGAGGCGTTCCTCTACCTGATGGCCGAGCAGGACGACGCCCGGCTGGTGCACTGAGGCGTCAGGTTTTGGCCGGCGCTTCGCCCTCCATCTGCCCCAACAGCGCGTTCAGGCCGATGTCCAGCCCACCCTGCGGTCCGCTCGCGCCGAACATCCCACTGCGTTCGAGTTCCGCGTAGCCATGCAAAAAGGTCCACAGGGCCACCGCATTCGGGGTGTCGTCGGGGTTGCCGCTGAGTGAGCCGACCAGGGCAAGCAGCGTGTTCCAGAGGTGCTTGCCGGCGCTCGCTGCCAACTGCTCGGGGGTCAGTTCGGGCGGTGTGGTGAGCAGCAAGGCGTAGAGGTGCGGGTGCTGTCGGGCATAAGCGAGGTAAGCCCGCGCCGCCGCGTCGAGCGCCGGGCGGGCGGGCTGCCCAGCGGCAGCATCTTGGAGGGCCTGTTGCAGCCCCCGCGCTGCCTGCTCCCCGATGGCCCACAGCAGGGCCTCCCGGTGGGCGAAATGCCGGTAAAGGCTGCTGGGGCGCACCTCCAGCCGCTCGGCGAGGGTCCGCATCGTCAGCGCTTCGGCCCCCTGCTCCTCCACGAGCTGTTGGGCGGCGTCCAGCACGCTTTCACGCGACAGTTTGGCGGGATAGGGCATCGAGCGAACAGTGTACGTCTTGACGGCCTGTGCTTGAAAACGTACAGTGTTCACCATGAAAACGAACATTGTATTTCTTGGGATGGGCTTGCTCGGTTTAATGGCCTGGGCCGCCGGGCAGCGGCACGACGTGGAGGCCGCAACCGTAGTGAATGCTTCACCCGAACGCGTATGGGAAGTCCTCACCGATACGGCGGCCTATGCCGAGTGGAACCCGGTCATCGTGCGCTTGAGCGGCGAGTTGCGTCCGGGGGCGACCATCGAATTCGTGAACCGGGGGCCGGGCGGGAGATGACCTTCCGGCCCCGCGTGCTGACGGCGCAACCGGGGCGCGAACTGCGCTGGCTGGGTCAGGTCGGGGTGCCCCGGCTGTTCGACGGCGAGCATTATTTCCAGCTCACAGCGCTGCCAGGGGGCCAAACCCGCCTGCAACACGGCGAGCACTTCCGGGGCGTGCTGGTGCCCTTCGTGCGTGGCTGGCTGCGGCGGAACATCGAACCCGACTACGCGCAGGTGAACGCGGCGCTTGGCGCCCGCGCCGAGCGGCTGCCGCGCCCTTGACCGCGCTGCCCTTTTCCCCCACACTGGCTTGCAAATCCAAAGGCAACGCTTGCCCCCTCCGGCACGACCTCCCAGCGCGACTTTGCGCGGCAGGCCGTGCCGGAGCTTCGTTTTGCCCCCTCATCCAAGGAGTTCTTATGTACCCCACCGCCACCCTGAGTGCCCAGCACGACCACACCCCCGGTTACACCGAACGCCTCGGTGCGCTCCTCGGCGGGCACGTCCGCGTGCGGCTGCGGACCACCCTGCCGGTCCTGGGCGTGCGGCTCAAAGTCGTGCAGATCGGTGAAATCGAGACTCTTCCCGCCCGCGAGGTGACGGGCTTGCAGGGCGAAGGCCGCTGGTTCGAGGCCGACCTGCCGCTGCACGAGGCCCGCGTGCGCTACGCCTGGCACCTCGACCTGCCTGGCGACCACCTCAACCTGACCCGGCTGGGGCTGCACCACGCGCGCCGGGGCTTTCGCTCGTGGTTTCAGTACCTCGCGGGCTATCAGGCGCCCGAGTGGGCCTGGAAGTCGGTCTTTTATCAGATTTTCCCCGACCGCTTTCGCAACGGTGATTCCACGAACGACGTGCAGACCGGCGAATACTTGTACGAAGGCCGCCCGGTGGAAAAGGTGGAGTGGACGCACCCGGTTGACGCCTGGGGCGATATTCACGGGCACTACGGCGGCGACCTCGCGGGCATCACGCAGGCGGTGCCGTATTTGCAGGCGCTCGGCGTGACCGGGCTGTGGCTCACGCCGATTTTCACCTCGCCGAGCAACCACCGCTACGACATCACCGATTACCGCGCCATTGACCCCCACCTCGGCGGGGACGCCGCGTGGGACGCGCTGGTGCAGGCGACGGACGCGGCGGGCATCCGCATCGTCCTTGACGGGGTGTTCAACCATATGGGCAACGAAAACGCGCTGTTTCAGGCCGCGCTCGCTGCCGAGGACGCCCCCGAGCGGGCCATGTTCACCTGGCGCGATACGCCGGGCAAGCCGCCCTACCACTCCTTTTTCGACGTGGCGACGCTGCCCAAAATCGACTACGCCAACGAGCGGGCGGTGGAGGAGTTTTTCAGCGGCGAGCGCAGTGTGGTCCGGCACTGGCTGCGGCGCGGCGCGGCGGGCTGGCGGCTGGACGTGGCGCACATGCTCGGCAAGGGCGGCACCGAGGAAGACAATCTGGCGCTGCACCGCGTGCTCAAGGCGGCGGCGCGGCAGGAAAAGGCCGACGCCTACGTGTTCGGCGAGCGCTTCTACGACCCCGAACTCGCGCTCGACGGGCAGGGCGAAGACGGCGCGATGAACTACCACGGTTTTGGCCTCCCGGTGATGCAGTGGCTGGCGGGCGCGACCTATTTCAACGAACCGAGCCGCCTGGACGGCACTGAACTCGCCGAAATTCTCTGGGATGCGTACCACGCGCTGCCACCGCAGGCCGCGCTGAACATGTTCAACCTGCTCGAATCGCACGACATCGGGCGGGCGCTGTGGCGGCTGGGGGGCGACCGCACCAAGTACCGCGCCGCACTCACGCTGCTGCTCGCCTACGCGGGCGTGCCGTGCCTGTACTACGGGAGCGAAATCGGCCTCTCGCAGTCGCGCGACGGCAACATGCCGTGGTGCCGCGAGCCGATGCCCTGGGACGAGGCGAGGTGGGACATGGAGCTGCTCGCCCATGTCAAAGCTCTGGTGAAGGTTCGCCGCGAGACGCCCGTGTTGCACACCGGGGCCCTTCAGTTCATCCACGCCGAGCCGGACGCCCTCGCCTTCCTGCGCGAAGTGACCGGGCCGGACGGCGCGGCGGAGCGGGTGGTCGCCCTCGCCAGCCGCCGGGCCGGGGCACATCCGGTGACCTTCACCCTCCCGGCGGGCGAGTGGCAAGACGCCCTGAGCGGCGAGCGGCTCGGCGGGGGAGAGGTCACGCTGGACGCGGCGGGCGGGCAGTTGCTGCTCAGTTTGCCTCTCAGTCGCTGAGGTCTCCCGTCAGTTCGGCAGGCACCTCGCCGAGCTCCTGAAGGGCCACCTGCCGGGCGCGGTGCAGCCGCTGCCGGGCGTGGTCGGGACCGTGCGCGGCGGCCTCGGCCTGCACGCTCAGGGCGAGGAGGGCCGGGCTGAGCGGGTCGAGGGCGAGCAGCTTCTCGCTCAGCCGCAGGGCGCTCTCCGCCTCCCCGCGCCGCAGCAGATCGTGCGCGCCGGTCATGCCTGCCTGCACCACCTCGTCGCTGAGCTGCTGCCGGAAGGACGCGGCCCACTCGCTGTCGGCCTGCGGCAGGAAAGGATCGAAGGAGAGGCCGAGGAGTCCCCCGGCATCCACGTCCTCACCCTGCAAGTGCGCCCGCACCTCCGCCACGTCCCACACCAGCGGGGCCGCCGTTTCGAGGCGGTAGAGCCGGGTGCCTTTGTGGTACGTGATCTGGACTTCGGGCACCCGCGCGGCGAGGTCGCTGCGAAGCTGGTGAAAGTAGTTCTGAGCACGGGCAGCGGGCACCTCGGGGAAGAGGTCAAGCAGCAGTTCCGGCAAGCGGGCTGGACCGTTCAGCAGCAAGTAGGCGAGGATTTCCGGCGTACGGGTCATCCGCAGCCGCACCGCCTCGCCATTGCGTACCAGCTCGCCGCGCCCCAGGGTGCTCAGCCGCAGCGCCGGCCCCGGCGTTTCGCTGAGCAGCAGTTGCCGCGCTTCGTCGCCGGGGGGCCGCGCCTGCAAAGCCGTCACCGCTCCGCTCAGCAGGGGGCCGTACTGCTCGGCCCGCAACTGCCGGCGCCGCAGCGACAGGGGCAGCGCCGCCGCGAGTTCAGCCGCTCGCCCGAGGTGGGCGTCCGTTGCTTGCGGCTCGTAGGCGGCCAGCGCCAACCGGGTCAGCACCGCGCCCTGCCCGGCCCCCGCCGCTTCCTGCTGCTCGGCCACCCGCCGCAGCAAGGGGAGGCCGCCCGGCGCTCCGGCCCGCGCGAGGGCCAGCCCTTCGAGCGAATCGAGAAACTGCTCGTCGTAGGGGGTGAGCGTCAGGTGCCGCGCCCGCGCCAGCGTGGCCCCGAACTGCGGGCTGCCGAGCAACAGTTGCACACTGAGCAGTTGCCGCAAAATGACCACTTCGCTGCGCGGGTGCGGCCAGGTCGCGGCGCTCAGGTCTTCGAGCAGGGCGAGCGCCCCGGCCACGTCGCCCCGCACGCTGAGGTCGTTGGCTTCCAGCAACTGCGCGTTCCAGGCGTAGAGCGGCGACTCGATGGCCTGCCACTGCTGCCGAGCTTCTTCAGGGCGGCCCACGTCGAGCAGCGCCTCGGCGGTGGTCAGCCGCACGGCGTCGAGCTGGTGCGGCAGGGCCTGTTCCTGCGCGAATTCGAGGTACGGCAGCGCGGCGGCGGGCTCGTCGTAGTAGGTCCACAGAAAACCGAGGTACTGCGCCACCGCCACCTGAATCGCGGGGGCGGCCAGGGCGCAGGCGTCCCAGGCGCGCAGCGCGGCGTTCATCACGGCCTCGCGGCTCTCCCCGCGCACCGTCAGCAAACGCGCCCGCTCGCGCCAGTACATCGCTTCTTCCTCGGGGCCGCTCAGTTCGGGCTCGGCGGCGTCGAGCAGCGCCTGCGCCCGGTCGAGGGCGCCTTGCTCGAGTTCAAGCACCGTCAGGAAGATGCGTGCCTGCACGCCGCCCTGCGCGGAGGCGCGGCGCAGCAGCAGCTCGGCCTGAGGCCGTTGACCCAGAATGAGCAGGGCGTAGCCGCCCCAGGTCAGGTCCGCCGTTTGCGGCTCCGTCAGGCTCGCCAGCACTTCGGCAGCCTCGGCGATGTGCCCCGAGAGCACCAGGGCGCGAAGGTCGGACATGGCGGGCAGTCTACCGGCCTGGGCGCGGCGCCGGGCGGGGGCTGCTCAGTCTTTGGAAACAGCCGCTTTCCTAGACTGTGGAGTGCCGGAGCCTTTTTCAGGGCAGTGGAGCCCCCGGGCAGAACCGGCTGCCCTGCCCCTCCGCTGCCGCGCCGAGCTGAACAGGGCCGCCGACTGGAACCCCCCACCCCGGTGGGCCTCACCCCGCCCGGCAAGGGAGGTTTCCCCCAGCGCACCGACGCCCCCGGAACCTGCAAGCTGGCGCCAGGAGATGAGCTGCTGGCGCCTGGTTTTCCCTCTCACTGAACCGGCGCGGCGGGGCTTCTGAGCCGCCGCGCCAAGCAGAAAGGACCCTTCCATGCTGAAAAAGATTCTGACGCTCGGTCTGCTGTGCAGTGCCCCGGCCCTCGCCCAGAGTGTGCGCCTGCCCGACGTGGATTGCAGCCGCACGCCCCAGAACGCCCGCTGCACCTTTCGCGGAGGCGCCAACGCTGGCGGCTCGGTGGGCGAGGGCTGGCCGTTTTTGACCGGCGGCCTCGGTGAGTCGGTGGGCAGCGGGTTTGTCAATGCCCAGGAAAACGCCCTTTACGTGCCCTCGGAAGTGGGGGTGCAGAAGGACCGCCTCGGCGGCGTGGTGCGCGTGGACCTGGCGACGGGCAACCGCACACTGGTGAGCGGCGCGCTCGACGCCACCGTCAGCCGGGGCAGCGGCGTGGCCTGGAACGGTCCGCGCGGCGAGAAGGCCACCCTGTACGAACTCGGGCGGGTGCGGGCCGTGCGCCCCGGCCCCGGCGGCACCATCTACGCGCTGGTGGACAAGGGCAGCACCGAGCGCACCGAGGTCTTGCAGATCGACCCCAAGACCGGCAACCGCAACATCGTGTGGGCCAACAAGGTGGCCGACGACGGTTACGACCCCGTCGCCGAGCCGCGCTCCATCAAGGCGCTCGAACTGAAACAGGGGATCAACGAGGCGACCCTCTGCGAGCGCTTCAAGCCCAGTTGGTCGTTCGAGACTGACGGCAAGAACCTGTATTTCTTCTTCGAGAAAGAAGGCCTGGCGCGCGTGCAGCCCGGCGGCAAGTGCGAGTGGGTCAGCCGCTACACCGCCAGCGGCGACAGCGTAACCGGCTCGGGGCCGTCGTTCGGGACTTTCATGGGCTACTGGACGGTCATGCAGGGCCAGAACGTCGCCGTGGTCGGCGGGCCGAGCATCGACGCGCTGGTGTCGTTCGACACCCGGACCGGCGAGCGGCGCTTCATCAGCCGCCACGACAACGTGCCCGCCAAGCGCATCGGCAAGAACGACGTGTTCGTGGGCTACAGCGGCGCCCCGGCCTTCAACGGCAAGGTCTTTGCGACCACCGGCTACGTCGGCTTCGAGAGCCCCTTCCTGACCATCATCGACCCCAAGACCGGCGACCGCACCGCCATCGAAGACTGGAAGGGCAGCCTCAGCGGCTCGGCGGGCGGGCGCAGCAGCGAGATGCAGGTGGTGGCTGCGCTGCCGGGCCGCGACGAGTTCATCCTGTACTACAACGGCGCCCTGCACGTCGCCAACCCCAAGACCGGCAACAGCTACGTGCTGAGCCAGTAACTCTGGCGGGGGCCAGGGCCGAGTCTCCCAACGCGGAGACGCGGCTCTGGTTTTTGTGTGCCGGGTGTCCCTTCGCCGCTGAGGGCACATTGTGGCTGCGGGACGTTAAACTGCCTCAAATGGCAAACGCAGACAAGGCGGCGCTGTACCGGCAGTGGGTCGAACTTCTGGGCTGGCTGGGCGACGAGGCACGCTCACGCGGCCTGAGCATCGACAAGGTGGCCGACTTTCCCGACTACATCTACCGCATGGAGCGCCCCTACGACCTGCCGACCACCGTCATGAGTGTGAATGTCAGCCAGGATGGGCAGGCCCTGCTGGTGGCCGCCGTCAGCCCGCGCCACGTGGACCTCGGCGGCATCAGCCTGCGCCTGATGGGCGGCTCCAAGCACTGGCACCTGCACGCGGGCGCGGGTGGCCTGCTCGAAGGCAAACGCCCGTTTACCCGCGAGCGCCTGAGCGTGCTGCTCGACGGCGTAATGCGCGGCAACGGCACTGTGGCGGTGTAACCACAGCAGAGCGAAGTGGGCGGAAAGTCAGTCTCTCCGCCCGCTTTTTCTACTTTGCCTTCATTTCCCACTGCTCAGTGCCGCCACTTCCTCCCGCGTCGGCGCGTACGCCCCGGCATGAGCGCAGGTCACGGAGGCGGCCCCCAGCCCGAAGCGCAGGTGCTCAGTCCACAGGGCGTCGGGGCGCTCGGTGGCGCTCACCAATAGTCCGGCACACAGACTGTCGCCCGCGCCCACCGTGTCGGCAACCTCCACCGGCACCGTGGGCAGGTCCACCCGCCCGGCGCTGTGGTACAGGCTCGCCCCCGCCGCCCCGCGCGTGACCACAATGGGGCAGCGCGGATTGAGCCCGCGCAATTCCTGCAACGCCTGCGCCTCGCTCGCGCCGGGGAAGAAAAAGGCGAGGTCCTCATCACTGAACTTGAGGAGGTCGGCCCGCTTGGTCACGGCGGCGAACACAGCCGGGTAGTCGGGGTGACGGTGGGCAATGCGGGCGTTGGGGTCGAAACTGATGCGGACGCCTGCCGCCCGCGCCGCCTCGATGACCCCGAGCAGCGTGTCGGCGAGCGGCCAGCGGGCGAGGCTGATGCCGCCTACGTGCAGCCAGCGGGCGGCGCCGAGCCAGCCGCCGGGGAGCCGGGTGGGGTCGAAGTGCAGGTCGGCGCTGTTTTCACCCAGAAAGCGGTACTGCGGGGGCCGGGTGCTGTACACCACCGCCATCAGAGTGGGGGCGGGTACGCGCTGCAAAAAGCGGGGGTCGAGGCCCGCTTCCAGCGACTCGCGGTGCAGGTCGTCTCCGAAGTTGTCCTGCCCCACCGCGCCCGCGAAGGCGCTCGGCACTCCCAGGCGGGCGCAGGCGCGGGCCACGTTCCAGCCCGCGCCGCCGGGGTGGGCGTGCCAGGTGTTGCCCCCGGCGGTCACGAGGTCGGTCAGCGCTTCGCCCGCGCTCACGATCAGGGGCAGAGAGGTCATCCGCGCAGGATACGGGCGCCCCGGCCCCAGGCGGTAGACCCCCGGCCTACCTGCCGGCGTGGGGGCCAGGGGAGGGGAGAGGCGCTCAGCTCGTGGCTTTTTTCAGTTCGGCCAGCAGTTCGGCGGGGTCGCTCAGCACGTGGCTTTCGGTGCTCAGGCCCGGCGAGCCCCCAGCGCGCAGCACCACGCAGGCGACGCCGGCAGCGCGGGCGGCGCGGGCGTCGTAGGTGGTGTCGCCCACGAACAGGGCCTGCTCGGCGCTGACCCCCGCCTTGGCGAGCGCGGCCTGCAACACGTCGGGCTCGGGCTTGGTCTGCTGCACCTCGTCGGAGCGCACCCGCACCGGTACGAGGTCGCTCACGCCGATCTGCTCGAGCAGCGCGTCCACGATTTCGTCCTCGCCGCTCGATGCGAGCACCACTTTCAGCCCCTGGTCGTGCGCCCATTCGAGCAGATCACGGGCGCCGCCAATCATGGCAATGTCGGGAATCAGCGGCCCGAAATGGTCCTGCCAGCCCTGCACCAGCGCTTTGCCGAGGTCGCTCTTGTCGCTCTCGCCGGTCAGCGCGGGCACGAGCTGGTCGCCGCCCATGCCGATCAGGGGCCGCACCTCGCTTTCCTCGCGGGTGATCTGCTCATCGGCCAGGGCCTCCACCCAGGCGCGGGCGTGGGCGCCGTTGGAGTCGGCCAGGGTGCCATCGAGGTCGAGCAGCAGCGCCCGCAGGTCTTCGACGGCGGGCAGCAGGGGCGTTTGAGGGGCAAGGCGCATACCGGCGTACCTTACGCCTTGCCGTCTGGGGCCGGACTTCGGCAAACCTTGAGTGAACGGGGAAGGAGACCTGCGGCCTGCCCACACTGGGGCCATGTCAAGCGAATCGAGTTCTCCTCTGGTGGTCGTGACGGGCGCGGCGCGCGGCATCGGGCGGGCCATTGCCGAGCTGTACGTGGAGCGCGGGCACCCGGTGCTCGGCGTGGACCTCAGCCTGCCGCCTGTACTGCGGGGCCAGCGCCGCGTCAAGGCGGACATCGCCACCGCCGCTGGCCGCGCCCGCATCCTCAAGGCGGCGCGCGAACACGGCGAGGTCAGCGTGCTGGTCAACAACGCCGCCTATCAGGACGCGCACGGCAGTGTGCTGGAGGTCAGCGAACGCGGCTGGGCCCGTACCCTGAACGTCAATCTGACCGCGCCGCTGCTGCTCACGCGCGAGCTTATCGAGTTGCTTCCGTCCGGCAGCGCGGTAGTCAACGTCGCCAGCGTGCAGGGCCTCTTCGCCGAGCAGGGCAACGCCGCCTACAACGCCTCCAAGGGCGGCCTCGTTAACCTGACCCGCGCCATGTGCCTCGACCTCGCGCCGCGCGGCCTGCGGGTGAACGCGGTGGCTCCCGGCGCGATTGCCACCGAGGCCGTCTTGCAGGCGATTGCCGGGAGCGGGGACCCCGAGCAGACCCGGCGCGACTACGAAGACCTGCACGCGCTGCGCCGCCTGGGCACCCCGCGTGAGGTCGCGCAACTGGTGTATTTCCTCGGCAGCCCCGAGGCGAGCTTCCTGACCGGGGCCATTGTGCCGGTAGACGGCGGCATGACGGCCAGTTTCATGATGGCGGGGCGGCCTGTTTAAACCTCAACCCAGCCGCAGTGCGGGCAGCCAGCGGCGCTTGATCTGAGCGAGCGCCTCGCCGAACTGTTCCAGATTGAACGCCTTGACCACGTAGCCGTTCGCGCCGTGGGCGTAGGACGCCTGCTGGTCGCGCTCCTCACTGCTGGTGGTGAGCATGACGACCGGGATGTCGCGGGTTTCTTCTCCCGCCCGCAGCGCGTCGAGTATTTCGAGGCCGTTCATCTGCGGCATGTTCAGGTCGAGCAGGATCAGGTCTGGCCGCTTCTCCGGGCAGTCGCACCGCTCCAGAAAGTCGAGCGCCTCGCGGCCACTGGTCGTGACTTTGACTTTGGCGCCGCTGCCCACCTCCAGGGCGAGCAGGGTCAGTTCGACATCGTGCGGATTATCGTCAACCAGCAGGATCGAGCAGTGGTCCATGAGTGGGCCTCCAGAACCTCATTATCTAAAAGAAGAGTCAAGGTTTCGTGAACACATTGTGACATGACGGCGGGTCAAAAACGCTCTGCCGATCTGCACAACGCGTCGGCGCCGGGCGCGGGGCCGCTATGCTGCGGGGCGTGCTCGCCAAACGCATCGTTCCCTGCCTGGATGTCCAAAATGGCCGCGTGGTCAAAAACGTGCGCTTTTTCGAGGATCACCGCGACGCGGGCGACCCGCTGGTGCTCGCGCAGGCCTACGAGGCGCAACAGGCCGACGAACTCGTCTTCTACGACATCACCGCAACGCACGAGGGCCGGTCACTCATGCTGGACGTGGCCGCCCGCGTGGCCGAGCAGGTGATGATGCCGCTCACCGTGGGCGGCGGAGTGGGTGCCCTCTCCGATTTTCGTCAACTGCTGCTCGCCGGGGCCGACAAAATCAGCGTGAACAGCGGCGCGGTAAAGCGGCCCGAACTTATCCGCGAGGCGAGCGACCACTACGGGGCGCAGTGCGTGATGCTCAGCATCGACGCCAAGCGCCGCCCTGGTGGGCAGGGCTGGACCGTCCATATCGGCGGCGGGCGGGTGGACACTGGCCTGGACCTGCTGGCGTGGGCGCGGCGCGGCCAGGAACTCGGGGCGGGTGAGCTGTGCCTGAACGTGATGGACGCCGACGGCACCCGCGCCGGCTTCGACCTGGAAGCGACCCGCGCCGTGGCCCGCGAGGTGGACCTGCCGGTCATCGCGTCCGGGGGCGCGGGCAAGGTGCAGGACTTTTACGACGTACTGACCGCTGGCGAGGCCGACGCCGCGCTCGCTGCCAGCGTCTTTCATTTCGGCGAACTGACGGTGCCGCAGGTCAAGACCTCCCTCGCCGCGCAGGGCGTGCCGGTGCGGCCCGAGTGGCGGGGCGCTACCGAATAAAACCGCGTGCCCGCTGACCTTTTTGCCCCCACGGAGGATGTGCCATGACCGACCTGTCCGAACTCAACTTTGACCCCAGCGGCCTGATTCCCGTCGTCACCCAGGACGCCCGCAGCGGCGCGGTGCTGATGCAGGCTTACGCCGACCGCGCCGCCGTGGAGCGCACCCTGGACACCCGCGAGGCGACCTATTACAGCCGTTCACGCGGGGAACAGTGGGTCAAGGGTCAGACCAGCGGCCACACCCAGCGCGTGGTGAGCGTGCACGTAGACTGCGACGGCGACAGCCTGCTCTACCGGGTGGAACAGACCGGCCCGGCGTGTCACACCGGGGAATATTCGTGCTTTTACCGCCCCCTGTTGGAAGACGATGCACCGGACACCGGACTCGACGGCACGCTGGAGCGCGTGTACGCGACCATCACTGAGCGCCTCGCCACCCTGCCGGAGGGCAGTTACGTGGCGCGGCTGCACGCGGGGGGTCTCGACCGGGTGCTGAAAAAAATCAGCGAGGAAGCGGGCGAAGTCCTGCTCGCCGCCAAGAACGCCGACCGCGCCGAACTCGCCACCGAGACCGCCGACCTGCTGTTTCACACGCTGTTCGCCCTCGCCGAGGTGGGCGTCTCTCCCGCCGACGTGGCCGCCGTGCTGCAAGGGCGCGAGGGCAAAAGCGGGCTGAAGGGGCCGAAGGAAGTGGGCTGAACTTCAGCCTTCCTCCGCTGCCCGCAGTCGTTCGCCCCGCTGATAAAAGTCCCAGCATTCCGCCGTCCACGTCGCGTAGATGAGGCGGCGGTTTTGTGCGTCGGCGGCCTCCAGCGCTTGCCCCAGCGCCCGGTAGAAGCGGCTGCCCTGCTCCTGCATGGCGCGGGCAATCCAGTACGGCTCGGCGGCGAGCAGCGTCGGGAGCGGGTCGGTGGGGGTCATGGGGGGAGCATAAGGCGCAACTGTCCGCCACGGCACAGACCTGACCCGAATAAGTGAGCCTATACTCACTTATGGCAAGGCCCCGCACCATTACCGACGAACGGCTGCTGGCGGCGGCGCGTGAGGTCTTTCTGGAACAGGGGGTGTCGGCCACCACCTCGGCCATCGCGCGGCGGGCGGAGGTGTCGGAAGGCACGCTGTTCAAGCGCTTTGCGACCAAGGAAGAACTGTTCGAGGCCGCGATGGGCCTGCACGAGTACGCCCGCTGGCGCACTGAGCTGCTCGCGCAGGTGGGGCAGGGCGACGTGCGGCTCAATCTGGAACAGGCGGCGCTCGCGCACATCGCCGAGGCCAAGCAACTCCTGCCCCACCTTACCGCCGTGTTCGCGCGGGGCTACAGTCCCGAACACAATCCGCTGCTACAACGCCTCGACAACCCGGTGCGCCACGACGCCGACGCGGTGGCCCGTTACCTGCGCGAGGAAACCGCGCTGGGCCGGGTCCGCCCGCACGACGCCGACGTGGCCGCGCTGAGCGTGGTCGGCGCCATCGGTCAGTACATCCACCGCGAGCACCTGCTTCCCCGTCAGCCGGGGCGCGAGGCGATTGACGCCGGACGCTTCGTGCGCGGGCTGTTCGACCTGCTGTGGCCGGGGCTTCAGCCCGCGTCTGTTGCTCTGGCTTCCCCGGCCAGAGAGCCTCCGGTCAAAGACCTCTCAGTCAGTAAAACCTCTGTCAGTTAATGAGCCGCTACTTTCTTAACGCCTTTCCCCGCTTCTTCCCGTGAGGTTGCCCTTGAGACACCGACCCCTTCTCGCCCTGCTGTTGCCTGCCTTGCTGGGCCTGGCCGCCGCGCAGGACGCCCCCCCGCTGGCGCCGCCCGCTCCGCTTGGCGCTCCGGTCAACGCGGTGCAGCCTGCCGTTTTGACCCTGCCGCGCCTGCTGCAAGACCTCCGCACGTCGCCCGGCTGGCGGGGGGCCGACCTGACCTACCGTGCCGCCGAGCTGCAATTGCAAAGCGCCCGTGCCCGCGCGGGGCTGACCGTGCAGGCCGGGGCCAGCGCCAGCCTCAGCAAGGTGCCCTGGGACGGGGGCGACTGGGCGCTGACTCCGACCGTTACGGCGTCGTTCGCGCTGCCGGTGCTGCCCTGGTCGCCCCAGCGCGAAGCCGTGCGCGGGGCCGAGCGGGCGCTGAATGCCGCCGCCATCGAACTGCGCTCCTCGCGGGCGTCGCTGACGGTGCAAGCACTTCAGGCCTACGCGAACGCCCGCAACGCTGCCGCCGCCCAGCAGCTCGCCGCCGCGCAGCTCACGCTGGCTGAAACGCTGCTGAAAGTCGCGCAGGAGCAGCGCGAGCAGAACCTGATTCCGCAGGTGGCGCTGCTGGAGCGGCAGGCCGCCGCCGAGCAGGCCCGCGCCGGGGCCGAACAGGCGGGCCGGGGGCTGACCCTTGCCGCCGCGCAGCTCTCGCGGGTGCTGGGGCGCGGCGTGACTCTGTCTGGCAACGTGGCCGACTACGCGCCCGTCAGCACGCTCGTTCCGGCGGGGGTGCTGGGACAGCCGCTCGACGCGCTCATTGCCCGCGCTCTGGCCCGGCGCCCCGAAATCGCCCGCGCTCAGGCAGGGTTGGCCGACGCGCAAGCGGCCCTCGCCACCGCTGAGCGCGACCAGAAGTTGCCCGACCTCACCGCCTCTGTCCAGGCGGGCCAGTTCGCCAGCAGCGGCGGACGCACGATGGGCGGCAGCTTCGGCCTCAAGTCGGGCACGGTCTCGGGGCAGCTCAACTTTCCGCTCAAGGAACCGACGACCAGCGTGACCGCGCCGGGGCCGGACGGAACGCCCGCATCCCGTGAAGTCGCCCTGCCGTCCGGCGTGGCACTCAACCTCAGCGGCACCTTCACCCTACTCGGCAGTGGGCGCTCGCAGGCCACCGCGCAAGCGCAGGCGGCCACCGAACAGGCCGCCCTTGCGGTGGACAGTGTCCGGCAAGGCGTCGAACTCGAAGTCCGCTCGCGCTTCGCCGACCTCGAAAACGCCCGCGACGGCCTCAGCGCCGCCCAGACCTCGCTCGCCCGCGCCGAGACTGGCCTGAGTGACGCCCGTGCCCGCGTGGACGCCGGCCTCGGCACGACCTTGGAAGTCGCGCAGGCCGACCTCGCCCTGACCCAGGCCCGCGCGTCCCTCGCCAACCTCGACGCTCAGGTGGCGCTCGCCGCTCTCAGCCTCGCGCAGGCGACCGGCGACCTCGACCCCCTGCTGCTCACCCCCACCGGAGAATGACCATGAAAAAAACTGCCTTCGCCCTGCTGCTCACCCTCGCCCTTGCGCCCGGCGCCGCCGCCCAGACGCGCCTTTCGCTCGCCAGCGCCGTCAGTCAGGCCCTACAAAACGGCCCCGACGTGGCGAGCGCGCGCGCCAACCTGCAAAAAGCCCAGGCCAACCTGCGGGCGGTGCGCGCCGACCCCACCTCCATCATCACCACGCTCACCCAGGCCGAGCAGGATGCCGCCGCGCAGCTCGCCGCCTTGCAGGGGGGCAAGCTGACGGCGGCCCAGACGGTCATCAGCCAGTACGTCGCCGCGTATGAAGCTCAGGGCCGCGTTGACCTGAACCGTGCCCAGGTCGCGCTCAACGAACGCAACGTGCAGATTGCCCGCGCCCGCCTGGAAGCCCGCGTCGCCACCCAGCTCGACGTGAACCGCGCCCAGACGAGCCTCAGCAGCAACCGCCAGGAACTCGCCGACGCGCAGGCGCAGCTCCCAGTCCTCGAAGCGCAACTCGCTCGCACGCTCGGTCTGCCCGCCGGGACGAACCTGGTGCTCGCCGCGCCGCCCACGCCTCCCAAGCTGAGCGTGTCGCTCGCCACCCTTCAGAGCGGGCTCGACAAACGCCTGCCCAAACTGGTGCAGGCGGCGAACGGGGCAGCCCTCGCGCAGCTTCAGGTCAAGCTGTCGAACAACGACTACACCCCCGCCCGCACCCTGCAAGACGCCCAGCTCGCGCTCGCCAACGCCCAGCGCACCCTGAACGACGCGACGCGGGCGAGCAGCACCGGGGTCAGCGACGCCTACCGCGCCGTGCAAAACGCCCAGCAGCAAGTGAACATCGCCCGGCAGCAGGCGACCAACGCGCAGACCGCGCTCACCCAAGCGCAGGCCCGCCTCAAGGCCGGCACCGCCGCCGCCGTCGAAGTTCAGCAGGCGCAGGTGCAGGCGCAACAGGCGCAACTCGGCGTGCAGCAGGCGCAAGACGGCCTGTGGCAGGCGCTCGCCGCGCTCGGGGCCGCGAGCGGGACGGACGTGACCGGGCTGGTGAAATAGTGGGGACTGGTGAAATAGTGGGGGCTGGTGAAGTAGTGGGCGGCCCTCTTCAGATGGCGCGGCGGGTGACCAGAGGAGCCGCGCCGCGCCTGGCCGGTGCCCTGCTTCTCACGGCGCTGCTTGCCGGGTGCTCGCCCAAGACCGAAACGAAAACCAACGACCTCGACGCCGCGCTTCCCAAGACGACCACCCTCAGCGTGCAGACGGTGACGGCGAGGGCGGGCACGCTGACCGCCCAGCGCAGCGCGAGCGCGACCATTCAGGCCGAGCGCGACAGCCAGGTGGCGACCCAGTCCTCCGGCGCCGTGCAGAGCATTCCCGTGAGTCAGGGCGAGGCGGTGGCGAAAGGCGACGTGCTCGTCAAACTCGACGACACCGCTCAACAGCAAGCGCTCGACAACGCCCGGCTGCAACAGCGCCAGGCCCAGATCAGCCTCGACCAGACGCGGCAAAGTACGTCCCAGGGGACCGGCGCCCTGCAGGCGAGCGTGACCTCGGCGCAGGCGGCGCTCGCGCAGGCCGAGCAAAACGCCCAGAGCGCCGAGAAGCTCTACGGCCTCGGCGGCATCAGCCTCGCGGACGTGCAGGCGGCCCGCTCGCAGCTCGCGCAGGCCCAGGCGCAACTCGCGCAGGCCCGCAATACCCTGGAGCAAAACGGGCGCAGCGCCGGCAACTCGGTGCCGCTCGCGCAGGTGCAGCTCGACACGGCCCGCACTGCCGTGCGCCAGGCCGAGCAAAACCTCAGCCGCACCGCCGTCCGTGCCCCCTTCGCTGGTACGGTGGCCGACGTGCTGACCGAGGTCGGCGAGTTCGCCGGGCAGGGCACCCCGGTCATCCGCCTCGTGGACCCCGGCAGCGTCCGCGCCCGCGTGGGCGTGCCCACCGCCGACGCCGCCGCGCTCACCGAGGGCGTCAAGTTCAACCTCAGCTACGGCGGCAAAAGCTACGTGGCGACGGTGGTAGACAGCTCGGGTATCGCCGGCAAAGACCGCCTGGTGCCGATTACCGCGACCATTGAGGGCGGCAATGCTCTGCCCGTCGGCGCCGCCGCCCGCGCCAGCTACCGCGCCACACTCGGCAGCGGCCTGCTGATTCCGGCGAGTGCCCTTCAGGTGGAAGGCGGTGAAAACGCCGTCTACGTCGCCCGCAGTGGCAAGGCCGAGCGCGAAGTCGTGCAGGTCGTCGCCGAGAGCGGCAACCGGGTGGTGGTGTCGGGCCTTCAGGACGGCGACGCGGTCATCAGCCCCCTGCCCGCCGGGGTGCAGGACGGGGCGAAGGTGGTGGTGAAGTGAGGGCCATAGCGCACAGAGTCGAGGGCCGGGGGGGAGAAAACCCCTCACCCCTTGCTGCGCAAGGCCCGCTGCTTCGCAGCTTTGCAAGTCTCCCCTTGGGAGAGGGTCAACAGCGCAAAAACCTTAAGCCTTCTATGACCCTCGCCCCTTGCGGGAGAGGGCCTGCCGCAGGCAGGGGTGAGGGGGCCAGCCCGTCCTGTCTTTCCCCACACGCCCCCCAGGTCACCCCATGAGCACCCACTTCGACGAAGCCGAATTCAGGTCCGGCGGCACCCTGCCCGACGGCACACCCGAGCCGCAGATTCACCCGCTGGTGCGCTTCAGCGTCAAGAACTACGTCTTTTCCATCGGCATCTTCGTGATGGTGGTCCTGCTGGGGCTGGTGGCGACCTTCCGGCTGGGGGTCGAGCTGCTGCCCAACTTCGAGGTGCCGGTGCTGGCGGTGAGCACGTCCTACCCCGGCGCCAATCCCGACCAGGTGGACCGCGAGGTCAGCCGCCGGGTGGAAGACGCGGTGAGCACGCTCTCGGGCGTCACCGACATCAACACGACCTCGGTCAGCAATCAGTCGGCGGTGGTTATCACCTTCAGCGACTCGACCAACATTGACTCGGCGGCCAACTCGGTGTCGCAGGCGGTGGCGGCGATTCGCGGCACCCTGCCCGACGGCGCGGAGGCTCCGGTGGTGCAGAAATTCGACCCCAACGCCCAGCCGATTCTGACGCTGGCGCTGCTCGGCGGCGCGGCGCGGCCCAGCGAGGTGACGACCTTTGCCGAGGACACGCTGGTGCCCCGCCTGCAACGGGTGGAGGGCGTGGCCGACGTGACCGTGACCGGCGGGCCCGAGCGGCAGGTGCAGGTCTTGCTTGACCCGGCGCGGCTGCAAGGCTTTGACCTCGCGCCCGCACGAATCAGCGGGGCCATCGGTTCCTCGGCGCTCGACCTGCCTGCCGGGACGCTCGACCGGGGCGGCTCGACCACCTCCTACAGCACCCGCAACACCCCGCGCAGCGCCGCCGACGTGGCGCGCATCGTGGTGGACCCGTCCACCGGCCTGCGCGTGAGCGACGTGGCGACGGTGCGTGACGCCAGCGCGGCGGCCAACAGCTACGCCCGCGTCAACGGGCAGCCCGCCGTGCTGCTCGGCGTCCGCAAGGCGAGCGGCACCAACTCGGTGGCCGTGACCGACAACGTGCGCGCGGCGATGGAAGCCCAAAAGCTCCCGCCGGGCTACCGCCTCACCCTCGCCAGCGACACCACGACCAGCACGCGGGCCACAGTGAACGACACCTTCCGGGAATTCCTGATTGCGGTGGGCGCGGTAGGTCTGATTTGCCTGCTGTTCCTGGGACGGCTCAACACCGTGTTCGCCGTCATTCTCGCCATTCCGATTTCCATCAGCGCCGCGCCGCTGCTCTTCGGGACGCTCGGCTTTACCTTCAACATCATCACGCTGCTCGCCATCATCGTCGCCATCGGCATCGTGGTGGACGACTCTATCGTGGTGGCGGAGAACGTGCAGCGCTACCGCGACCTGGGCTACTCGCCGCTGCGGAGTGTGCTGCTCGGCGGCTCGGAAGTGTTTTCCGCCGTCACCGCCGCGAGTTTCTCGCTGCTGGCGGTCCTCATTCCGCTGAGCCTGATGCCGGGCATCCTGGGGCAGTTCTTCAAACAGTTCGGGCTCGGCATCGCCGCCGCCATCGTGCTGAGCTGGCTGGAAAGTCTGCTGTTCCTCACCGTCCGCATGGCGTACACCCGCGAACCCGCCCGCATCACCTGGGCTGACCTGCCCGCTGTGCTGCGCCGGCTGCCGCTCACTTTCCGCGAGTCGCTGAGCGGCGTGAAGACCTTCTGGGGCCTGCTCGGGCTGGCGCTGGCCGGGGCCGCGACGTACTTTGGCCTGCACCGCGCCGGGCTGCCCGCTGCCGCCGCCGGGGTGCTGTGCGTCCTCCTCGCGCCGGTCGTGCTGACTGTCGTCCGCTACCTCCTCACGGTGCTGTATGCCCTGCTCGAAGCGCTGACCGAGACGCTCCACACCCTCACGCTGAGTGGCGTCAACCGCGCGGCCAAAGCCTACGCCCGCTCGCTGGCAGGCGCCCTGCGGCGGCCCGGCGTGGTGATGCTGGTCGCGGGCCTCTTTCTGCTCAGTGCGCCGCTCGCCCTGCGCGGGCTGGGCTTTGCCTTCGTCCCGGCGAGCGACAGCGGCATTGCGACCATCAGCCTGACCCTGCCGGTGGGCACGCCGCTGGCCGTGACGGATGAGCTGACCCGGCAGGTGGAAGACAAGCTGCTCGCGCACCGTGAAGTCAAGCTGGTGCAGACCGCTTCGGGCAGCAGCGGGGTCCTCGGCGGTGCTAACGCCAACACCTCCGACCTCACGCTGACGCTGATTCCCAAAGCCGAGCGTCCCGGCATCGACGAGTTGCTGGAACGCTACCGCCGTGAACTTGCCCCGCTGGTCGCCCGCTACCCCGGCACCGAATTGCTGGTGGCGGGGCAGGCGGTGGGGCCGGGCGACAGTTCGGACATCTCGCTCGCGCTCACCGCCCCGAGTCAGTCGCTGCTCGAAGAACGCAACCGCGCGGTGGTCCGGCTGCTGAGTGCCGACCCCAACATCCGCACGGTGAAAAGCAGCCTCTCGGCCACCCGGCAGGAGCGCACCTTCGTTCCCGACCCGCTGCGGCTGAGCGGCACGGGCCTGAGTGCGAGCGACGTGGCGCAGGCGCTGCGAACCTACAACGACGGCACCGTGGCCGGGCAGGTCCGCGACGGCGACCGCAGCGTGGACATCGTGGTGCGGCTCGACCCCGCGCTGGTGTCGGGCGAACAGAGTCTGCTCTCGCAGACGCTCTACTCGCAGGCCCTCGGCGCCAACGTGCCGCTCTCCAGCCTGGGCCGCTTCGAGGTCGCGCAGGCGCCCGCCACGCTGCGGCGCTTCAACAAGGCGTACACCGCCACGCTCGACATCAACCTCGTGTCGGGCGGTCCCAACCCCTTCGCCTATCAGAAAGACGTGCAGCAGCGCGTCGAAAAGGCCGGGCTGCTCGCGGGCGGCGTGACCCTCGGCAACGCCAACTCCTTCGGCAGCGCGGGGCTGACCGGCGACCTGCTGTTCTACGGCCCGATTCTGATGGTGGCGGCGGTGCTGCTCACTTATCTGGTGCTGGGCAGTCAGTTCAACTCGTTCCGTTACCCGATTTATCTGTTGCTCCCGATTCCGCTCGCCATCGTGGGGGCGCTGTGGACGCTGCACCTGTTTGGCGTCAATCTGGACGTGATTACGGTGCTGGGGATGGTGATTTTGCTCGGCCTCTCCACCAAAAACTCCATCCTGTACCTCGAATTCGTGACCGAACGCGCCCGCGTCCTGCCGCTGCACGAGGCGCTGCTCGAAGCCGCCGAACTGCGGTTTCGCCCCATCCTGATGACCACGCTGACGGTGCTGGTGATTTCCATTCCCCTCATCCTCGGCCACGGCGAGGGCGCCGAATTCCGCCGCGGCCTGGGCATCGTGATTCTGGGGGGCGTGGTGACGAGCACCCTGCTGACCTTCTACGTGGTGCCGAGCGTCTTCTGGCAGTTCGAGAAAAAGCGCATGGCCACGCCACAACCGAAATTGGAGCCGGTGGCTGGAGACTGAACCCTCGCTGAAACCGTGAAGAAATGGCGCATGTGCGGCCCTCTCCTACTAAGGAAGAGGGCCGCACGCTGTAGGGACGGGCTCATAAAGTTCTCTAAAGCATTTGACAGAAAAAGACACCCTCACCCCTGCCTTCGGCAGGCCCTCTCCCATCAAGGTAGAGGGTCAAAAATGCTCTAGAAAAGGCGAATCAGTGAACTTTATTGCGGCTGCAAGGGAGCCAGTACAGCCCGGCGTTGGCCTCGTTCGGGTTGGTCGAGCCCCAGCACCAGCCCTTGGCCCGGATGCGGCGCAGCGTGGCGTCACGTTTGTCGCACATGCTCTGGGTGCTTTTGGAAGAGTGCGCCGACTGGCAGACCTTCTCCTGGGCGATGGCCTGATGAATCAGCGACCGGACGGCGGGGTCGTGGGGCTGGTGGCTGGTGCCGATTGCGCCTGCACCAGCGGTTGAGGTGAGCAGGGTCGCGGCGAGCAAGAGGGGACGCAGAGTGTTCATGGCTGCACTGTGCGGGGGCAAGGTTGGAGGCGCGTGAAAAGTGACTTCAGGGGTTAGCGACCGCCGCTCATGTGCGGGAGGTCTTCCCGTTCGGCCCTCAGCCCCCTCGTTACTGCTCACGGAGGGGCTTTTGCATTTGCCCCCCGCCGTGTATATGCATAGAATATTCAGAATGCTGGGCAAGGAAATCGGAAAAGACCAACGACAAAAGCGCATTCAGGACATCATCCTGCGGGAGAGTGTGTCCACGCAGGCCGAACTGGTCAAGCTGCTGGCGAAAGAAGGCGTGCAGGTCACGCAGGCCACCGTCAGCCGCGACATCAACGAGCTGCGGCTGGTGCGGGTGCCCATCGGCAAGGGGCGGCACCGCTATGCCCTGGCGCAGTACGGCGGCGACAGCGACATCGAGGAGCAGCTCGCCCGCCTCTTTCAGAGCTTCGTGCAGGACGTGGACCGGGGCGAGAACATCCTGGTCATCCGCACCGCCGACGGGCACGCCTCGGGGGTCGCGCTGCTGCTCGACCGCTGGAAGCGCGACGACATCGTGGGTACGCTGGCGGGCGAGGACACCATCATGGTTGTGGCCCGCTCCACCCATGACGGCGAGAGCCTGATGGAAGAATTCAACGCGCTGATGCTGGGGTAACAGCTCTCACAGCCCAGTCCAGAGCACAAAAAAGGCCCCCTTCCACACCTGGGAAGGGGCTTTTTCCTGGGCTGTTTCGGGCCGCTTATTCTTCGCGCAGCACGTAGCCGACGCCGCGCACCGTGTGAATCAGACGCCGCTCTCCGCCTTCTTCGAGCTTGCGGCGCAGGTAGCCGATGTACACGTCCACCACGTTGCTGCCGCCGGTATACTCGGGCCAGACCTTTTCCTCGATTTCAAAGCGCGAAAAGACCTTACCGGGGTTGCGGGCGAGCAGTTCGAGCAGTTCGAATTCCTTCGCCGAAAGTTCGACCCGGCGTCCGCCCCGGAAAATCTCGCGTCCATCGAGGTTCATCACCAGGTCGGCCACCCGCACTTCGCCCGTCACGGCGGGGTTGACTCGCCGCAGATGGGCGCGGACGCGGGCCAGCAGTTCCTCGATGGAAAAGGGCTTGATGAGGTAGTCGTCGGCGCCCGAGTCCAGGCCCTCCACCTTGTCCTGAATGCCGTCCTTGGCGGTCAGGATGATGATGGGGGTGTTGCTCGTCTTGCGGATGCGGCGGGCGACCTCAAGGCCGTCGAGGACCGGCAGCATCAGGTCGAGAATCACCAGATCGGGGTTGACTTCGCGGAATTTCGACAAGCCGGTCACGCCGTCAAAGGCCACCTCGGTGGCGTAGCCCTCGGCGGCCAGTTCCAGCTCGATGAAGCGGGCAATATCTTTTTCGTCTTCGATGACGAGGACGAGCGGCTTGCGTTCCATGCCCGCAGTGTAATGAGTGCTCTCATGAGAAGGCGGCGCCCCGTCCTTAAGTTCTATTCATCACAAATGCTGGCGGGGGCGGGCAGCGCTGGGCCGTCACGCGGGTCACAGGTGAGCGCCGTACACTGCCGGACGTGACCACGGGCCGTTCCACTTCTTCGCCTTCCGCCTCGCCGGGCCAGGGCACGTCGGCGCAGGACCCGGCCCCCCGGCGCTGGCTGCTGCGGCCCTCGTCGCTGCAATTGCGGCTGACGTTGCTGTACGCGGCGCTGCTGGCGCTGATGCTCGCCTCGGTGTACGGTGCCGCGCTGGTGCTCATGCGCAGCAGCTTGATTACCGGGCTTGACGAGGGGATGCGCAACACTTACAGCCAGTTCAGCGAGCTGGTGGCGCAACTTGCCCTTGACTCGCCCACCACCGAGCAAGAGCGCGACAAGGAAGGCGTGCTGCCCCGCGCCCGCACGCTGTTTCCCAACGACGCGATTCAAATCGAGAAGCTGCCTTTCGTGGACCACGACCGGCTCCTGACCCGCCTGAGCGACGCCCAAAAGCCCGCGCAGCAGCGTCAGGAATTGCAGGTGGTGCGCTCGCAGCTCACGAAGTACCGCTACCCGGTCACGGTCAACCGTGCTTCTCCGCTCGAACTCAGCGACGCCGAGCTGCTCGACCTTATCGAGTCGCCCACGGGCCGCATCTTCATCGCCCGGCAGATTCGTGAGCCCTACAGCGACAAGACGGTGCCCTACCGCATCCTCGTGACATTGGCGGAGGTGCAGTACGCGCCGCGTCCCCTCGCTTCGCTACGCGACGGCGACGTGACGGTGGATTTCATGCCGCCGCCGGTGCTTTCGATTATTTACGTAGGGCGCAGCGTGGCGGGCATCGAGGACACGCTGGGGCGGCTGCAACGGGTGTTCGCCATCGTGATGCTCTTCGGTGCTCTGCTCGCGGGCACGCTGGCTTACGTGCTGGCGGGCCGGGCGCTGCGGCCCCTGCAAGAAGTGCGCCAGGCTGCCGAGCGCATCGGGGGACAGACGCTGACCGAGCGCGTGCCCGAGCCCCAGACCGGCGACGAGGTGCAGGCCCTCGCCCGCTCGCTCAACGCCATGCTGGGGCGGCTGGAAGCGAGTTTCGAGGCGCAGCGCCGCTTTACCAGTGACGCCAGCCACGAGCTGCGGACGCCCGTCACTGCCATCAGCGGGCACGCGAGTTACCTGCTGCGCCGCACCAATCCCGGCGGGCAGGAGCGCGAGAGCCTCAACATCATCCGTTCAGAATCCGAGCGGCTGACCAACCTGATTACCAGCCTGCTGCAACTCGCCCGCTCCGACAGCGGGGCCCTGACCCTGAACCCCGCGCCGATTTTCTCGCGCCTCTTTCTGGACGACGTGAGCCGCGAACTCGCTCCGCTGGCGACCGGGGGCTCCGAGCTGCGGGTCAGCGGTCCCGACATTCCTTTCGAGGGCGACCCCGACCGGCTGCGGCAGGTCATTATCAACTTGGTCGGCAACGCGCTCAAGGCCGGGGCCAAGACGGTCACGCTGGAGAGCAGCTCGCAGGAAGAGGGCCGCGAGGTCCGCCTGAGCGTGCGCGACGACGGCCCCGGCATCCCGGCCGAGCACCTCTCGCGTCTCTTTGACCGCTTCTACCGCGTGGAAGACAGCCGCAGCCGCGACCAGGGCGGCGCGGGCCTGGGCCTGAGCATCGCGCACAGCATCGTGGACGCCCACGGCGGGCGCATCTGGCTGGAGAGCGAGGTCGGGCGCGGCACCGTGGCGCACGTCCAGCTCCTGGTGGGCGACGTGCCGGTGCTGGACGAAGACGACGTGCCGTAGGGAGACGGGGGAGAGGCAACTTCCCAGCTTCTCCATTGGTACCTCTGCGCCCCCGGCCACCTTCCCCCGCCCGCGCCCGCCCTAGACTCGGCGGGTGCGGCGTTTTCCTGTCCTGTTTCCTCTGCTTTTGCTGCTGGCGCTGACGGCCTATCTGCTGCCCGCCCGGACGCCGCAGAACGTGGAGGCCCCGCCGCCCGCCGCCACGACGACGCTGCCACAGGCGCTCCCGACCGCCGAGCGCGAGCTGTTCGCCTCGCTGCGTCCGGCGGTGGTGCGGGTGGACAGCGTGAACACGGCGACGCGCACCGGGGGCCTGGGCACCGGCTTTTTCATCAGCGGGGAGGGGCAGGTCCTGACCGCCTACCACGTCGTCAAGGCGGGGCAACTCTTCGCAGTGACGACCCTGGCGGGCAAGACCTACCCGGCGCGGGTCGCGGCTTTCGACGAGGCGGCGGACGTGGCCCTCTTGCAAGTCGCGCGCGGCGGCCCCTTTCCCTACCTTGAACTGGCGAGCGGGACACCGCAGGTGGGCGAACGGGTGCTCGCCATCGGCAACAGCGGCGGCGACTTTTTGCAGCCCCGGCGTGGCGAACTGCTGCGGTTGAACGCCGAGGCGGGCCGCAGCGATTTCCCCGAGGGCACGCTGGAAATGAACGCGCCGCTCGCGCAGGGCGACAGTGGCGGGCCGATTTTCAATGAGCGCGGCGAGGTGCTCGGCGTGGTGAGTTACATCCGGGTGAGTGGCGACGGCGTGACGCGGGCGAGCTACGCGGTGCCGGTGCCGGGCGGCGGCGACCTCATTCGCGGCCTGCAAGCGGGGGAGAGGCGCGAGTCGCCGCTGACGGCCCTCGTCGGCCTCGCCTTCGACCAGATGCACAGCGGCCTGACCGACCCGCCCGGCGCCGTGGTGCTGCGCGTCACCCCCGGCAGCGCCGCCGCCCGCGCGGGCCTGCGCGGCTGCGTGGCCGACCGCCAGGGCCAGCTCACCGGCCTGGGCGACGTGATTCTCAGCATCGGCGGCGTGCGGACGCCCGACAGCGGCACGGCGCTCGACCAGGTCAAGCGGCTCAAGGTGGGCGACCAGGTGGACGTCGAATACCTGCGCGGAGAGCAGCGGGCGCACGCCACCCTCACCCTGCGCGCGCAGCCGGTGGGCAAAACACCGCTGAATGCCGAGCCCTGCACCCGTCAGTAATTAATTCAGGCGGCAAAGGTAGAGAATCCCACAAGCCTTTTCCTATCCACGTTTGGCGCTGACCAGGCAAAATACAGAGATGTCGAGAGCTTTTGTCAAGGAAGACGGCGGCGAACGCTGGACCCCACCCGCAAAGGCCGCCGATTACCGGGTGGTCTTTGAGACGCTGGACGGCCCCGAGACGGTGTACGAGGCCGATGACCTGCTCGGCGCCCTGCGCTGGGCGGCGGCCCGCCCCGGCGCCGGCTTCGAGGTGCGCGGACGAGACGGGCGGCTGCTGGCCGTGAGCTGAGCAGAAATGAAGTAGGCGGGGAGCTGAACACACGGCTCCCCGCCTTTCTGTTCTCTGCTCTTGCCTTACCAGTCGCCCTCCACCGTGAAGCGCACCGCCCCCGCCAGCGCTTGCCCCGGCTCCAGCACCCGCAGGTCCACGCCGCCGACGCCCCGCGCCGCGAGATTGAAAGCGTCGGTGGCGTGGCTCGTCGGCTCCAGCGCGAGGCTGCCGTCGGGCGCGGCGAAGACGACGAGGTGCGAAAACACGTTGTCCGCGGTCAGGGTGAGGGCGCGCTCGCCCCAGTCCAGCCGGGCGACGCCGTCCCACGCGGTGTACGTAGCGTCGGGCGAACGCGTGCCCACCGCTGAAGGCTGGCGGAAGTCTTCCTCAGGGTTGACCGGGCGGGCTCCCCCCGTCGGCAGTTGCCGCTCGTCGGTGTCGTAGACGAGCGCGGCGTCAAAGTGCAGCGTCGGGTCCACCCCGTCCTGAATCCGCTGGAAATACGGGTGCAGGCCCATTCCAGCGGGCATCGGGCGGGCGTCGGCGTTCGTCAGGGTCACGCTGATATCGCAGTGCGGCCCATGCAGGTGGTACTCGACCTCGGCGCTGAGGTGCCAGGGCCAGTTGAAGTCAGGAAATTCGCGGCTGTCGAAGGTGCAGCGCAGGTGCGCGCCCGTGACCCGCGTGACCTGCCAGGGCCGGTTCCTCACGTCGCCGTGCTGGGTGAGGCCGTCTTTGGTGGTGACGCGCAGTTGAACGTCCTCGCTGCCGAAGGTCAAGCGGGCGTCCCGAATCCGGTTGGAAAACGGCAGCAGCGTAAAGCAAGCGCACTGGCTGCTCGTTTCGACCTGTTCCAGGTCCACTGGACGCAGCACCGGGCGACCAGATGCGGAACGCAGATTCAGGATGCTGGCGCCGAGGTCCGGCAAAATCTCAAGTTCGAGCGCCTCGCTGCGGATGGTTTCGGTGCGCCGGGTCACTTGTTCCCCCCGCTCTTTCCCCGGCTGCGGGTCATTTCATAGAGCAGGATGCCTGCCGCCACCGAGGCGTTGAGGCTCTGGACCTGTCCGCGCACCGGGATGCTGACCAGCACGTCGCATTTCTCGCGCACCAATCGGCGCATCCCTTCGCCCTCGGCCCCGATGACGAGCGCCGCCTTGCCGGAAAAGTCGGTGCGGGTCACGTCCTGCGCCGCCTCGCCCGCCGCGCCGTAGACCCACACGCCGTCGGCCTTGAGCTGGTCGATGAGCCGGGGCAGGTTCTTGGTCTGGGCGACGGGCAGGTACGCGGTGGCCCCGGCAGCGGTTTTGGCGACCACCGGGGACAGGGGAGCCGAGCGGCGCTCCTCCACGACCACGCCGTGCGCGCCGAGCACCTCCGCCGAGCGGATGATCGCGCCGAAGTTGCGCGGGTCGGTCACGCCGTCGAGCAGCACCATCAGCAGCGGTGCGCCACTCGCCTCGGCGCGGTCGAGGATGTCGTCCACCGTCGCCCATTGCAACTCCTCGACCTCGGCCACCACGCCCTGATGCTGTGTGGTTCCGACGAGCTGGTCGAGTTCGATGCGCGGCAGCCAGCGCACCCGCACCCCGGCGTCGCGGGCGAGGTCCTGCACCTGCCGGGCAAAGGCGTCCTCGACCCCGCGCGCCAGTACCACCTCGGCCACCCGTCCGGCGGGCAGGGCTTCGAGCACCGGGTTTCTTCCGTAAAGCAACATGTTCAGGAGTCTAAGCTGCCAGGGGGGGGAGCCGGCCGAGCCGTTACTCTGTGCTCGTGAACGGTCTTGCCCTCAACCTGATTCTGGCGCTGGTCTGGGCACTGTTTCTGGGCGAGGTCAGCCTGCGGAGCCTGAGCATCGGCTTCCTGCTGGGCTTCGCGGTCCTGACCCTCTTTCACCGGGCGCTGGGCAGCCGCGCCTATATCCGGGCGGTGGGCGGGGCGCTGCGGCTGACGGCGTACTTCGTGGCCGAACTGGTGCGGGCGAACTTCCAGATGGCGCGGCTCGCCCTGCGGCCCCACCCGCAACTTCACCAGATGATCGTCGCCGTGCCGTTGCGGCTGCGCGGCGAGGGGGCGCTGACCCTGCTCGCCGCGCTGACGGGGCTGCTGCCAGGCACCGTCACGCTGGGCTTCTCGCCGGACCAGGGCACCATGTATATCCACGCGGCGGGTCTGGAGCAGCGCAGCGCCGTGCGCCGCAGTGTGCAGGAAATCGAAACGCGGCTGTTGCAGATACTGGGGGAAAGGCAGGGCTCCAGCTGAAGACCCCCGCATGAGGAACGCGCGACGAGGTGCCCCGGAGCGGAGAGAAGCGGAAGAGAGTTTTCCAGCCCTAGCGCCCCTGCACCCACGTCACCAGGTCGCCCGCGCTTAGCGGCGGGGTCAGCGCGTAGCCCTGCGCGGCGTCGCAGCCCAGGTCACGCAGCATGTCGAGCTGGGCGTAGGTTTCGACCCCCACCGCCGTGACCGTCAGGCCCAGGCTGTGCGCGAGGCTGACCGTGCCCTGCACCAGCTTGAGCGATTTCTGGTCGCCCGGCAGCCGGGTGGTCAGGGTGGGGTGCAGCTTGACGCCGTAGAGCGGAAACTGGGTCAGCGCGGTCAGGCTGCTCGCGCCGTCGCCGAAGTCGTCCACGATCAGCCGGGCACCGCGCGCGCGCAGGGCGTCGAGCAGGCCCAGGGTTTCCTCGCTGTGGTCGAGCAGGCTGCTCGCACTCACCTCAATGTCCAGCGCACTCGGGCGGGTAATCAGCGGCAGCAGGCGCTCGATGGCCCCTTCGCGCCGCAGCTCTTCCAGGCTGAGGTTGACGCTGGTGCGCCAGTTGCGTTGCCCGGTGGCGTCGCGCAGCTGCGTGCGGCCCTGCACCGCCTCGCGCACCACCCATTCGCCGATGGAGGTGATGAGGTCGCTGCGCTGCGCGAGGGGCAGAAAGCGGGCGGGCGAGACGTTGCCGAGTTCGGGGTGTGTCCAGCGCAGCAGCGCCTCGGCGCCCAGCACCCGGCCGTCTTTGAGGCTGACCGCCGGCTGGTAGAGCAGCGAGAACTGCTCGTGTTGCAGGCCGCGGTCCAGCACCGCCCGCAACTGGTCTTCGAGCTCGAAGGTCTGGGCTTCCTCGGCGCGCATGTCCGGCTCGAACACCGTCAGTTGCCCGCGTCCCTGGCGCCGGGCGTGTTGCAGCGCCACCTCGGCGTCGGCCAGGGCTTGCTCGGGGGCCGCGGCCAGCAGCGGCGCGGCCCCCAGCGAAAAGGTCACCGGCACCAGCCGCTTGCCGGTCCGCAGCGGTTCGCGCAGCGCCGCCTGGAGCTTCTGGCCCCCCACGGCGGCCCCGAGCTGCGGCAGGTACACGGCGAAGGTGTCGTCGGCCAGCCGCGCCGCCTGCCCGCCTTCCAGCTCCGCGAGGTCGTTGAGCCGCGCCGCCACCTGAATAAGCAGCAGGTCGCCCGCCGTGCGGCTCAGCGCCGCGTTGAGGCCCCCGAAGCCGTCAATGTCGAGGCAGGCGACCATCCCGCCCGTTTGTGCTGCCGTGGCCTGACCCAGCGCCGCGCGCAGCCCGCTGCGGTTGAGCAGGCCGGTCAGCCCGTCGTGCGAGGCGTCGTGGCGCAGTTTGGCCTGGGCGCGGCGCAGGGTGGTCACGTCGCGCAGCGAGAGCAGCAGCTCGGGCGCGGCGCTCCGGCCCGGGGAAGCGGCCGAGGAACCGGTGGACTGACCGCTCCCCGGCAGGGCCGAGAGGCTGATTTCCAGATGCCGGGTCACGCCGCCGGGCAACACGGCCAGCACCTCGCCGTTGTGCGGCAGGGTCAGCGCCGAGAGGGGGGGCACCGTCAGCGGGTTGCCCTGCGGGGTGTGCAGCTTGATGCCGAGTTGCTGGTGCAGGCGCGGCAGCGGCAGCCCGGTCAGGGCGATGTTGTGGGGGTCGAAGCCCAGCAGCCGCGCCGCCGGCTCACTGATGAGCTGCACCCGGCCCTGCGGGTCGAGCAGTATGGTGGCCGCGCCGCTCAGGTGCAGCAGCCGCGCCGCGCCGTTGTCCTCGCTCACCGCGGCGGGTCGGACACCCTCGGCGAGCAGCAGCCCCGGCACGGTGTCGCTGCGGCGCACCAGCAGCGGCAGTTGCCCGCCGCGCGCCAGTGCAATCTCGCTCGGCACCGGGCTGGGCCGCCCCGCCTCTGCGCTCTGAATGAGGTCCTGAAGCAGCCGCGCGCCCGCCGGAGCCCAGCAGGGCCACTCGTGCAGGGGCCGCTGGGGGTGAGCCTGGGCTTCGGCGAGGTCTTCGGGTTCCCCCAGCAGTTGACGCATCCCCCGGCTCGCCCCCTGCACCGCGCCGCCCGGTCCCAGCAGCGCCAGCGGCAAGTCGGTGCCGAGCAGCGCGGCGAACTGGGTCGTCTGGGTGTGCTCGGTGCTCACGTCCTGCACGGTCCACAGCACGCCCGCCGCCGCGCCGCCGAAGTAAGGCCGCGCCGACCCACGCAGCCAGCGCTCCCCGCTGTGCCCCGGCAGGGACGGCACCCGCTCGTCGCCGAGTTGCACGGCCCGCCCAGCCGCCGCGCTGTCGAGCTGCTGCGCGAGCGCCGCGTGGTCGGGAAAAACCTCGTGGACGGTGCGGCCCAGCACATCCGCCCCGGTCAGCCCGAACAGTTCCAGAAAGGTGCGGCTGACCTGTCGGAACTCCAGCTCGGCGCTCAGCCACGCCGTTGCGGCGGGAAGCTGGGTGATCAGCATGTCGGCCTCGCGGCTCGCCCCCTCGGCACTCGCCGCCGAGAGCAGCAGCGTGAGCACCTGCACCGCGCCGTCGGGCACCGGCGCCCCGTCGGACCACAGCAGTCCCAGCAGCGCTCCGTCGCGCGTGATCCAGGCGAGGTCGCCGTGTTCGAGCCAGTCGTCGGGCGGCACCAGTTGCGCTTCCTCGGTGGGCGCGCCCTCGGCCTGAATGTTCAAAATCCGTTGCCCGATGGCGGCCAGCAGGGTGGCCTGCGGAGCGTGCAGCCGGATCAGGTCACGCAGGGCAATGGGCAACGCGGCATGGGCATCGGTCGGGGCAGCGGGCATGGGGTTCAACCTCGGAAAAAGCGGGAAGCGGGAGAAACGGGCGCGTCGGGGCGCCTTGAAATGAACTGCTGTTCTGAGCTTGCCACGTCGCCTCTTACGGTCTTCATGCAAGCCAAAGAAATAGGAGGAAACTTGCTGCTGGGCGCTTAGAGCATTGGATACAAAAAGACCCCCTCACCCCTTGCTTCGCAAGGCCCTCTCCCACCAGGGTAGAGGGTCAAAAATCCAAAGCATTCTTATGTCGAACACTCTAGGGACACCCATCGATCAACAGCAAAAGGCCCACCGCCGCGTGTGCAGGGTGGGCCTTCTGAGGAGAGGAGAATTCAGGCGCTCGGTTTGTCCGACTTGTCCTCGGCGGCGCTCTCTTCTTCGGTGCTGAGCGAAGCCTCTTCGATGGAGATACTCGCCATCAAGACCACCTTGTCACCGTCCTGCTCGACCTCGACCTTGGAGTTGCCCGAGGGGAAGTACTTTTGGACGACTTCCAGCAGGTCGTTGCGCAGGGCCTCGACCTTGCCGGGCGCGATCTTGGCGCGGTCATAGGCGAGCACCAGTTCGAGGCGGTCCTTGAGCGTTTCCTTGGAGCGGCGTCCCTTGAACCAACCGAACATCAGCTCCCACCCCCGAACAGGCGGCGAATGGCGGCCCAGATGCCTTTTTCTTCCTCGGTCAGCTTGGGAAAGGGCACGTCCTGACCCTGAATGCGCTGCGCGGTCGCCATGAAGGCGTCGCCCGCCTTGGTCTTGCCGAGCACCGCCGGCTCACCGACGTTGGTCGAGACGATGATGCCCTCGTCCTCAGGCACGATTCCGATGGGCTTGACGCCCAGGATGTCCACCATGTCGTCGATGGAGAGCATGTTGCCGCTCGCCACCATCTTGGGACGCAGGCGGTTGACGACCAGCCGAATCTCGGTGATCTGCTGCGCTTCGAGCAGGCCGATGATGCGGTCGGCGTCGCGCACCGACGACACTTCGGGGTTCACGACCACCAGGGCGCCCTCGGCGGGGGCGGCGGCGGTGCGGAAGCCCGACTCGATCCCGGCGGGCGAGTCGATCAGCACGCGGTCGAAGCCCTCTTCTTCCAGCAGGCCCTTGACGACTTCCTTGAAGACCTCGGGGTCCAGGGCGTCCTTGTCGCGGGTCTGCGAGGCGGGCAGCAGGTGCAGGTTCTCCACGCGCTTGTCGCGGATCAGTGCCTGATTCATGCGGCACTTGCCTTCCAGCACGTCCACCAAATCGAACACCACGCGGGACTCTAAGCCCATCACCACGTCCAGGTTCCGCAAACCCACGTCCACGTCGATCACAACGACTTTTTCACCCAGTCGGGCCAGGGCCGCGCCGATGTTGGCGGTGGTCGTGGTCTTGCCCACGCCCCCCTTGCCCGACGTGACGACAATCACTTTGGCATCCATGCTTGGCGCAGCATAGCAAGGCAACGTGAAAATGTAAGCCTGTGGGGGTGGAGGCCGGGGGAGGGGTTGCGGCAGGTGTGCCGGGTGGGGACAGCGGCCCCGAATGCAGGCGCCGGGAAGCCGGTAGACTGCCGGGCAGCATGACCCGACTTTCCGGAAACAATCAGAACCGCAGCGTCCTGATCATCGGCACCCTGGTCGCCGCCGCGCTGATCGCCCTCGCCCTGTTCGCCGTGCGCGGCAAGAGCACGACCACGACTGGCGAGGCGCAGACCTTCACCTACGCCAACTTGCCCTACGCGGGGCAGGCGAACGCGCCGGTCAACGTACTGGTCGTCGAGGACTTCAAGTGCCCCAACTGCAAGTCCTTCGAGGAAACGGTGGCGCCCGAACTGCGGACCAAATACGTGGGGACCGGCAAGGTCAAGATGTACTCGCTGGTCTACCCCTTCCTCGCCGACCGTCTACCCGAAGACGACAGCAAGTACGCCGCCCAGGCCGCCCGCTGCGTCTACGCTCAGGGCAAGAACGACGCTTTCAATACCTACAAGGAAATCCTGTTCCGCGCCCAGGGCCCGGAAACCGAAGTCTGGGCCACCAAGTCGCGCCTGAAGGAGCTGGCGACCAGCCTCGATATCGACCAGGCCAAGTTCGCCACTTGCCTCGACAACGACGAAACCGCCGCGCAGGTCGAGACCGACAAGCAAGAAGCCCTCAAGGCGGGCGTGGGCGGCACCCCCACCGTCTTCGTCAACGGCAAGCTGGTGAATGTCCAGAGCGATTACGTCAAGGACATCTCGGCGGCCATCGACGAAGCCCTCAAGCCGTGAGCAGCGGGGCATGAACCGCGACACCCGGTTGTACCTGGCCTGGTTGGTGGCCCTCGCCGCCACCCTTGGCAGCCTGTATTTCAGTGAGATTCGGCACTTCAACCCCTGCCCGCTGTGCTGGGCGCAGCGCATCTTCATGTACCCGCTGGCCGTCATTCTGGGCATCGCGGCGTTTGTGGGCGACCACGGCGTGCGGCGCTACGTGCTGCCGCTGGCGGCGCTGGGGCTGGGCTTCGCCATCTTCCAGAACCTCGAAACCTGGGGTTTCGTTCAGTCCATCAAGGCGTGCACCGTCAACGCTGCCGCTGCCTGCAACACCCCCTGGCCGGTGTGGGGAACCAGCCAGGACACGCTGAACCGTGCGCTCACCATCCCGGTGCTGAGCATGATCGCCTTTGCGCTGATTCTGGCGCTGCTGAGCTGGCCCCGGCAGCGCGTGACCGTGCCCGAAAGCGCGGCAGTCCAGGGCTAAAGTTGCAACTCGAGCGCCCGGCCCCCTATACTTCTCCGGCCCGGTTTGCCTGCCAGCGTGCAGCGCGAGCCTGAAAAGGAGTACGAACGTTTCTGCCCGTGAAGAGCGGGACCTCGGAGACGGTCCGCTGCCCGAAGGAGACCCCCCATGCAGACCCACATCAAGATCAACCGCGGCGAGCTGCTGCGCGGCATCGAGCAGGACCACACCCGCCAGCTTCCCGACTTCCGCCCCGGCGACACCGTGCGCGTGGACACCAAGGTGCGCGAAGGCAACCGCACCCGCAGCCAGGCCTTTGAAGGCGTCGTCATCGCCATCAACGGCTCGGGCAGCCGCAAGAGCTTTACCGTGCGCAAGATTTCGTTCGGTGAAGGTGTGGAGCGCGTGTTCCCCTTCGCTAGCCCCCTGGTCAATCAGGTGACCATCGTGGAACGCGGCAAGGTCCGCCGCGCCAAGCTGTACTACCTGCGCGAACTGCGCGGCAAGGCCGCCCGCATCAAGAGCGACCGCAGCCGCGTGATGAAAGACGCCGCCCGCGCCCAGCAGGACAAGGCGAACGCCAGCGCCAGCCAGGCCGCTGCGGCTCAGGCCGACGTGACCGTCATCAGCGCCGCTCCCGAAGTGGCCCCCGAAACCCAGGGCGAATAAGTCCAGGGCTCCCAAGCCCGCCTGCCTCCGCGTGAGGTGGGCGGGTTTCTTTTGGCTGTGGGGTGGGCGTTTACAGGTAAGCCAGTTCCCAGTCCTTGGCCCCGTGCGCCAGCCCTGCTCGCAGCAGCGCGAGGCCACTCGGCGCCGGGTCGCGCCAGTGGGGGAGGCCACTCAACTCAGCCTCGAACTCGGCCAGCGGGCGGCGGGCGACGGGCTGCACGGTGTCTGTTACGGTGCCTGCGCTGACCTCATAGACCGCGCTATACACGTTGCCTTTGCGGGCGTCGAGGCTCACCGCCTGCGGGCCGTCGCCGCGCACCAGACTTTCCAGGGTGGACACGCCGCGCACTTCGGCGCCCCACACGCGGGCGAGCCCCAGCGCGTAACTCGCGCCGACGCGCACGCCGGTATAGGAGCCGGGGCCGGTGCCGATAACGATGGTCTGGGCCTGAAACGGCAGCCCCGCCGCCCCGAACAGGGCACGGGTCTCGTCGGCCAGCCGCTCGGCGCTCGCCCGCCCGACCTCCTGCACCCGCTCCAGCTCGCCGCCGGGCCAGCTCACGGCCAGCGTGAGGAAGGGGGTGGCGGTGTCCAGGGCGAGGGTCACAGAAAGAGGGGTGACAGGGGCGGCGGAGACGGTCATCGGGCGTATTAAAGCAGAGGCCGGGGCAGGCGCCCGTGTGCCCTGCCCGCTCTCATCTCTTTGTCACCCCGGCAGGGACGTTTGACCGCCCCTTTTTCGCCCCCTGGAAGAAGGGCAGGTGTTATCCTCTGCTCACTATGTCGAACATTGCCAAAGGGCTTGAAGGTGTTCTCTTTACCGAGAGCAAGCTGACGTTTATCAACGGCTCGGAGGGCATTCTGACCCACCTGGGCATTCCGATTCAGGAATGGGCCGAAAAGAGCACCTTCGAGGAACTCAGCCTCGCGCTGCTCGACGCCAAACTGCCCACCGCCGAGGAACTCGCCAAGTTCGACGCCGAACTCAAGGCCAACCGCGCCATCCCCGATCAGCTCGTGGGCATCATCCGCGACATGCCCAAGGGCGTACACCCCATGCAGGCGCTGCGCACGGCGGTCAGCTACCTGGGCCTGCTCGACCCTCAGGCCGAGGACATCACCCCTGAGGCCCGGCGCGCCATCAGCACCCGCATGATCGCGCAGTTCTCGACCATCATCGCGGCGATCAACCGCGCCCAAGAAGGCCAGGACATCGTGGCCCCCCGCGCCGACCTGACCCACGCGGGCAACTTCCTGTACATGCTGACCGGCAACGAGCCCACCCCCGAGCAGGCCCGTCTGTTCGACATCGCGCTCGTGCTGCACGCCGACCACGGCATGAACGCCTCGACCTTCACGGCGATTGCGACCAGCTCGACCCTCAGCGACATGTACTCCTGCATGGTGAGCGCCATCGGCGCGCTCAAAGGCCCGCTGCACGGCGGCGCCAACGAAGCCGTGATGACCATGCTCGACGAAATCGGCACCGTGGACAAGGCCGAGGCGTACATCACGGGGAAGCTCGACAACAAAGAGAAGATCATGGGCGTGGGCCACCGCGTCTACAAGTACTTCGACCCCCGCTCGCGCGTGCTGCGCGACTACGCCGAGCACGTCGCCAACAAAGAAGGCAAGAGCAACTACTACCAGATCCTCGAAGCCATCGAGAAGATCATCGTGGACCGCATGGGCGCCAAGGGCATCTACCCCAACGTGGACTTCTACTCCGGCACCGTGTACAGCGACCTGGGCATCAAGAAGGAATACTTCACCCCCATCTTTGCCCTGGCCCGCATCAGCGGCTGGTGCGCCAGCGTCATCGAGTACAGCCAGGACAACCGCCTGCTGCGCCCCGACGCCGAGTACACCGGCGCCCGCGACCAGCACTACGTGGACATCAAAGACCGCCAGTAAGCGGAGAAGGTAAGAAAGGGGGCCGGAGCATGGCGCTGCGGCCCTTTTTCTTTGCTGCCTGTTTCGCTTTACAGCAGCCTGCCACCATCATGCGCTTCGGGCGTCTGCACCGGCACCCCCCGCGCATTCAGGGCCTCGCGCAGCATGGGGATGTTTTTGAGGGCATGCCCGCCAGTCGTGTTCTGGAAAAACACGTACAGCTCGGAGAGGTCACCGGCGACTGCCGCAATTTTCTCGGCCCATTCGTCCATCTCGGCGCGGTTGTAGAGGTAATCGTGGCGCTCGCCCGCGCTCTGGCCTTCCCACCAGGTTTCGCGGTTGCGCCCGTGCAGGCGCAGGTAGCCCACGTCGCCGGTTACGTGGACCTGGGGTTCGGGCATCCCACCCACTGGCGGGTAATCCGGGCTGACCCAGATGATGCCGAATTCGCCCATGCCCTCGCGGACTTCGGGTTTGTCCCAGCTCGCGTGCCGCAGTTCCACCGCGAGTTCGTGCCCAGCAAAGCGCTCGGTGAGCAGCGCCAGATACTTGCGGTTGGCGGCGGTGCGGTGAAACGAGTAGGGAAACTGCGCCAGATACGGCCCCATCATGCCGGCCTCGCGCAGTGGCTCGGGGCTCTGGAGCATTCGGTCAAAGTCGGTGTCGGTGGGAGCGCGTACGTGGGTAAAGACCTTGTTCAACTTGACGGCGAAGCGCACCCACCCGCCCGATTTGCGGACCATGCCTTCAAAGGCCTTGAGGCCGGGAATCGCGTAGAACGATGAATTGAGCTCCACCGCGTCGAAGTGGTGGGCGTAGGTCTCCAGAAAGGCGTCTTTCTTGACGCCCTCGTAAATCAGGCCCGGAGCCGTCCAGTCCTCGTCGGTGTAGCCGCCGCAGCCGATGTAGACGCGCATGGGGGAGAGGGTAGCGGGTGGGCGTGGGAAACATATTTACAGTCCGCAGAGAATCCCAGCAGAGACTTGGAACTCCAGTAGCTCTCAGGGCAAGCAGGAGCAGGCGCTGCCTTGCATTGGCGTCCTGCGCCCTGAACGTCTGACCCCGTTCCGCCTACAATCTCCCCCGTGACCCGCTCCGTCAGCCACCCGCCCTACGCCGACCCCTTCGCCCACCCGCCCGAGACTTCGCCACAGGAACTGACCGCCCAGCTGACTCCCGGCGCCCGTTTTCAGGACGTGCGCTTTGAGAACTACCGGCCCAACCCGGAGTTTCCCAGTCAGGCGCAGGCGCGCGACCAGCTTGCGGAATTCGTGCGGCAGGCGGGGCAAAAGGCGAGCGGCGGGGGCTTCTGGCCCTTCAAGCGGAGGGCCCCGGAAGGGCGCGGATTTTACCTCGACGGCGGCTTCGGCGTGGGCAAAACGCACCTGCTGGCGAGCGCTTACCACGCGGCCAAAGGGCAGTCTGGGGGCAGCGGGGGCGACGTGGCCTTCATGTCGTTTCAGGACCTGATGTACCTGATCGGGGCGCTGGGGATGCCGCAGGCCATCGAGACTTTCCGGAACTACAAGCTGCTGCTGATCGACGAATTTGAACTCGACGACCCCGGCAACACCCACATGGCGAACACCTTTCTGGGCGGGCTGATGCCGAGCGGCGTGAGCGTGGTGGCGACCTCCAACACCGAGCCGGGGGCGCTAGGCGCAGGGCGCTTCAATGCCGAGGATTTTCAGCGGCAGATTCAGGGGATCGCCGACCGCTTCGGGCCGCACCGGATAGACGGCCCCGACTACCGCCAGCGCGGCACCGAGCCCGCCCAGCCGCTCAGCGAGGCCGAGTTCGCGGCGTGGCTCGCGCGCCAGAACCCGCAGACGACGGCGCTGATGACGCACGCCGAACTCAACCGCGCTCTGCTGAGCGTGCACCCGAGCCGCTTTGCCCGCGTGCTGGAGCAGGTGAGCGGCGTAGCGGTGACGAACCTGGAACCGATGCCCGAGCAGGGAGAAGCGCTGCGCTTCGTGCATTTCGTGGACAAGGTGTACGACCTCGGGCTGAGCGCCGCGTTTACCGGGGTGCCGCTCAATGCCCTGTTTGACGACATCTACCGCAACGGCGGCTACGCCAAGAAGTACAGCCGGGCGCTGAGCCGCCTCTCGGAAATGCTGCGGGAGGCGCGGGGGTAAGGGACTTTTCCCTGTCCTCCAGCTCCCATGTTTCGCCGTGACCCCCTCATGGCCCAGTGGCGCGCCGTGGCCCGCTTGCTTGAACTGGACGACGCGCAGGCCCGCGCCCTGCTGGGGCTGGTGCGGCAAACCTTGCGGCGCGGCGGGGTGCTCGGCGTAGCGCGGGGAGACGAGCGGCAGCTGCTGACCTTCGGCGGCGTACCGGAAAATGGCGTCTTTGAGCTGGCGAGCGTGACCAAGCCCTTCACGGCGGCCCTCGCCTCGGCGCTGGTGCGCGATGGGCGGCTGGACTGGAACGCGCCCCTCGCCGCGCTCGGCGGGCCGCTGCGCCGCTTGCCCCGCGCGCTGACGCCTTATGCGCTGGCGACCCACACGGCGGGGCTGCCTCCGCAACCGGCGCGGGCTGCGCTGACCACCTTCACCCGGTTTGCCGACCCCTACGGCGGCATGTCACCGGCGGACGTGCTGGCGAGTGCCCGCCGCTGGGCCAATCCGGGGCAGGCGGGGCGCTTCGGATACTCCAACCTCGGCGCGGGGGTGCTGGCGCTGGGGCTGGCGCACGCGGCGGGGGAGGAGACGTCGGCAGCGGGCTATAAGCGGGCGCTGCGTCGCCTGGTCACCTTTCCACTCGGACTGCCGGGCGTGGGTCTGACCCCGGCGCGGGATGTCGTGCCGCCTTACGGTCTGCTCGGCGGGCAGGCGGTGACGGGCTTTGCCGAACTCGCGGGCGCGGGGGGCCTGTTCGGGAGCGCGGCGGAGTTGCTGCACTTCGGCGAGGCGCACCTGAGCGGGGCAGCAGGGCAGCACTGGCGGCAGGCGCAGGCTTTTCCCGGCTTGCCGCCGCTCTACGCCGGGGCCGCGCCGGGGTGGTTTCAATCGGGGAGCACCGTCTGGCACGACGGCATTGCCCGTGGCACCCGCACGGCGCTCGGGTTCTCGCCGCGATCCGGCGCGGTGGTCACGCTGCTGGTGCGCGGAGCGGTGCCGCTGGTGGGGGTGCGGGCGGGGGTACCGCTTTTGCTGCTCGGGTTGCTGGGCGGGACAGACCGTTAGAGCATTTGACAGAATGATCAGATCTGTCTTTGACCCTCTACCAAGGGGAGAATTGTCAAGCTGCGAAGTAGAGGGCCTTGCGGAGCAAGGGGTGAGGGGTCTTCACGTCCAGTCCTGCGCGAACTGCTCCCAACTCGCCGTGTCGCGGGGGCACCCGCCCGTCTCCGTCCATTCCCAGTAGGGGGTGTAGAGGCTGCGGGCGGTGACCAGCTCATCGCGGAAAATCCGGGCGCTGAGGCCGGTGTCCAGCAAACCGCTCGTTTCAAAGCGCTGAAGCACGCCGCTGCGGTCGTAGGGCACCCGGCGCAGCTCGGTCTGCCAGCCCTGCGGCGTGGCGGTGAGCAGCAGGTACTGCGCGCGGGGGTCGCCGTCCGCCGGAGAACCGACGGCCCCGGTGTTCAGCACCCTCACGCCGCCCACCAGCGCGTCGGCCTGGCGGTGGATGTGCGAGCCCACCAGCACGCCCGCGCCCGACTCGTCGGCAATGCGGCGAACCAGCGCGGGGTCGGTGCGTTCGCTCAGGCCCCGGCGGTAGTCGTCGGGGGTGCCGTGCGCGAGCAGCACGTCGGGCAGGCCGGGCACGCTCAGCCGCGCGGTCAGCGGCCAGTCTCCCGGTACGTCGAGCAGCCCTGCCGCGTGCAGTTGCTCGGTGCTCCAGGCCGTCGCGCCCCAGAAGGGGTCGTCGTACCAGTCCTGCGGCAATTTATCGCTGCGCGTGTGCCACAGCCGCAGCAGGTCGTCGTGGTTACCGAGGACAAACGACGTGTCGTCGCGGGCGAGCAGTTCTTCCATCACCTGCACCGAATCCGGCCCCCGGTTCACCACGTCGCCGTTGACGATCAGCCGCTCGGCGCCCTGCTCCGCCGCGTCTTTCAGCACGGCCCGCAGGGCGTCGGCGTTTCCGTGGATGTCGGCCAGCACAGCAATTCTCACGGGGGCATTGTAGGCGCCGCTTCCGAAGAAAATACTGAAGAAAACCCCATACCCGTTCAGGCCCCGTTTGTGGTTACAGTAGGGCCATGAAGCCACTGAAGATGCTGACTGTTGTTCTGCTGGGTGCTGGAACGTTCGCTTCGGCGGCTTCGGTGACTTCGGCGGTCAAGACCGAGATCAACCAGCTCGCCCGCCAATACACGGGCCGCCCGTGCCTGAGCAATGGCGAATACGGCCTGGACACCGAGCCTTTTGGCCGCAAGGTGTCGCCGAGCGAGCTGAGGACGGCGCGGGATATCCTGTACCGTCAGTTGCTGGAAGGTTTCGACCAGAGTGCACGCAAAAACCACTTCACCTACGAGGTGCGCTACAACCAGAACCGCGTCTGGGTCTGGGCCAAAGCCCCCAACTCCTCCCGGCAATATTTCACCTTCGCGACCCTCAGCCCGACCGGCATTCGAATGGTGAGCTGCCTACAGTAAGCGGACAAGAAGAAACAGGCCCCTTCCCGCTGTGGAGGGGGCCTTTTGCTGTTTAAGGTTGCCGAATCCAGTACCGCCGAATGGGCTGGTCATGATACTGGGGCACCTCAAATTCCCCTTCCAGTTCGCCGCCGTTCGCCTCAATGACGCCGCGTGAGCCGAAGTTGTCCACATCGCAGGTGACCAGCACCGGGTCTATCCCCAGTTCGCGCGCCCGCTCCAGCGCCAGCCGCAGAATCAGGGTGCCGTAGCCTTTGCGCCGCGCGCTGGGGCGGATTTCGTAGCCGATGTGGCCGCCGAACTCACGCAGGCGGTCGTTGAGGCTGTAACGGATAGAGACGCGTCCCAGGTACTCGCTCCCCTCCACCAGCCAGCGGTATTCGGAGTGGACAAAGCCCTCCGGCAACTCGTTGCCCGGTTCGTAACGGGTCAGGTCGCGCAGGACTTTGCCGAAGTCGGCGCTGATGTCGTCGAGCTTCCAGACCAGCGTCTCGCCCAGGCCACTGCCGGTTTCCTGTGCCTCGCGCACGGCGGCGAGGAAGCTGTCTTTGTACTGTTCGGAGGGGCGTACGAGGTGTGGCATGGGTCAGGGTAAAGGTTGGCGGTGGCCTGGGCATCGGCCACCCGGCCTACCCTCACCCACCAACCGGGTTGGTCAATCTGTCCCGAAATGGCGTCCGCAGCCCCATAAAGCGGCGGGTGGGGGGCGTACAATCCGGGATGTGAAAGAAGCGGCCTTCGACGTGCTTGACCTCGGCCTGCTGCCCTACCCGCAGGCGTGGGCGCGGCAGAAGCAGGAACTGGCCCGCGTGGCGGTGGGCGGGCGGCCCACGCTGCTGCTGGTGGAGCACCCCGCCGTGCTGACGCTGGGGCGCAAGGCGCAGGAGGGCGAGAACATCGTGGTCACGCGCGAGTATCTGGCTGCGCAGGGCATCGACGTGTTCGCGGTGGAGCGCGGCGGCGACGTGACCTACCACGGCCCCGGCCAGCTCGTCGCCTACGCCATTTTTCCAGTCGGGCGCCGGGTGCGCGACTTCCTGCGGCTGCTGGAAAACGCAGTGGTGACGGCGCTGGGCACCCTCGGCCTGCCCGATGCCCGGCCCAATCCCGGCTACGCGGGCGTGTACGTGGACCCGCGCGAGATCAACGGCAAGACCTACGACCAGAAAATCTGCTCCATCGGCGTGGCCATCAAGCAGAATGTCGCCCTGCACGGCATCGGCCTGAACGTCTGCACCAATCTGGACCACTTCGACCTGATCGTGCCCTGCGGCCTGACGGATACCCAGATGACCAGCGTGCAGCGTGAGTACGACCTGCGCGGTCTGGGCAGCGTCAGCATGGAGCAGGCGAAAAAGGCGCTGACCGACGCTTTCGCCTTGACCTTTGCCGACTATGATTGGAGCCTTCCGGGGGTGGCCGCCGGGCAGGAGGCGCTCTCTGTGGCCTCTCCCTAGCCTCCTTGACCAGCCGTCACCCTCCAGCGACCCTTTCCAACCGAGGAAACCGAAATGACCCAGCAAGACCCGTCCACCAAGGAACCTAAATTCATCAAAAACGGCATCTACCGCAAGGACAGCGTGCCGGTGCGCGAGAAGAAACCTGAGTGGCTGAAAGTCACCATCCCCACCGGGCAGGTGTTTACCGAAGTCCGCAAAATCGTGAAGGAGCACCGCCTGCATACGGTGTGCGAGGAAGCGATGTGCCCCAACATCGGCGAGTGCTGGTCGCGTGGGACGGCGACGTTCATGCTGATGGGCCACATCTGCACCCGCGCCTGCCGCTTTTGCGCGGTGGACACTGGCAACCCGATGGGCAAACTGGACCTCGACGAGCCGCGCAGCGTGGCCGACTCGGTGCGGCTGATGGACCTGAAGTACGTGGTGCTGACCTCGGTGGACCGCGATGACCTGCCCGACGGCGGCGCCTACCACTTCGCCAAGACGGTGAAGGCCATCAAAGAGGTCAATCCGCAGACCCGCGTGGAAGCGCTGACGCCCGACTTCGGCGGCAACACGGCCTGCGTGGACCTCGTGCTGGACAGCGGCGTGGATACCTACGCCCAGAACCTCGAAACCGTGCGGCGCCTGACCCACCCGGTGCGCGACATTCGCGCGAGCTACGACCGCACCCTGAGCGTGCTGGCCCACGCCAAGCAGGCCCGCCCCGACGTGATTACCAAGACGAGCCTCATGCTGGGCCTGGGCGAAACCCGCGAGGAAATCCGCGAGGCGATGGCTGATTGCCGCGCCGCCGGGGTGGACGTGCTCACCTTCGGGCAGTACCTGCGCCCCACCATGCACCATCTACCGGTGGAACGCTACATTTCGCCCGCCGAGTTCGACGAAATCCGCGAAGAAGGCATGCAACTTGGTTTCCTGGAAGTCGTCTCCGGTCCGCTGGTGCGCTCGTCGTACAAGGCTGAGCAGATCGTGATGGACCGGCCCGGCAACCTGCCCGAGCACCTGAGCCACTTAGACGGCGGCAGCGAATTGACCTTGATTTGAGATTGAGTGGGAAAGGGGCCGGGGCCATGCGCTCTGGCCTTTATTCTTTGGGTCGGTACTTGGCTTCGAGGCTCCACCAAAAGTCGGACGCGCCGCTGCCTACCGTCCGTTACCCTGACCTCAATGTCAAAATTCCGGCGAATACTGCTGCCCCTGGCGCTGCTGGCTGCCCTGGCTCCAGCACAGGCGGCCCCACCTACGAGCTATCAGGGGCCGGTGTACGGCGCTGGCGTGCCGAACGTCAAGGTGGTTCGCCCTCTCTGGACGTTGACGGTAGATAAGGCCGAGTACGGCGACAGGGCCGTGCTGCTCGCTGAAAACCGCGTGCTGGTGAAGGTGGGCGGGGCGTTGCAAGCCCGCGACGTGGCGACGGGCCGCGTGCGGTGGACGCTGCGGCAGCCGGGAAACCTGGGACTGGCCGACAAAAACGCTGTCTTTCTCACGTCCGGCCCCACCCTGAGCGCTTACCGGCTCAGCGACGGGCGGCGCCTGTGGACCCGCGACCTGGGCGGCGCGGTGCGCGATGTGGGCGAGTCGGGCGGCGTGCTGTACGCGACGACGGAACACGGCGGCATAGCCCTGAGCGCCGCGACGGGTCAGACACGCTGGGCCTTTAAAGAGCACGAAATGACGGGCTTCCGGACGGTTCTGGGCGACACAGGGTCAGGGGGCGTGGTGTTCTGGGACGCTTACCAGGGCGAGCCGCATTTTCCGGCCACCTACGCCTTTGACGCGGCGACGGGCAAACAGCTCTACCGCCTCGGCGGCACGACGGGGCCGCTGGGCGTGCGCGGCAAGGCGGTCCTGATGGCCGACACGAGCTTTATAGGAAGCGATGACAATGCCACCCTGACCTGGGTAAACCTGCGTTCCGGCGTCACTGAACAGGTCTTGAAGCTGGCCGCCGATTTCCGCTGCCCTGGCAGAGGCACCCTGGAGCGCCGCACGTCCGAAACCTTCTCTGCCCCGCCGCACATTTATGTCAATGACCAGTGCGGCACGCGGCTGCGGCAGTTCTGGGCGAATGACCCGGCGCTGGCTGGAAAAACGCCGTCCACGCCGCTGCCACCCGCCCGCACCTTCGCCGTGCCGGACGACGGTCGCTTTCGCCTGGGGCCAGTGGGGGAACTGTTGGTGTTTGAAAGCCGCATGGGAGAAGTGCGCTTGATTCCAACCACGGGCCGCGCGCCTATCAACTACAACGGGGTGGATATGCCGACCGGGACGGGCCTTGTCCTGCCGGGAGCGGGGCCGGTGTCGCGGTTGGACGCCCTGGGGAGCGTGCTGTATGTCGGGCGAGTGAATGGTGAGTTTCTCGCCTACGACGCCGCGAAGAAAAAGCCCCTCTACGCGGCGCAGCTTCCCTGGCGCGGCTTCGGGCCGACCTTCCGCAGTGGCAAGTACGCGGTGCTGACCACTCCCGGCGCACTGGCTGTGGTGCGCGAGCCCTGAAAACGCTGGTGGTCGGCGGCACCGGCATGCTGCTGGGACTGGTGCGCGAGCTCCTCGCGGCGGACGACGAGGTGTGGACGCTGGCCCGCCACGCCCCGGCGCTTACGCACCCGCGCCTGCATCCCCTGCTGGCGGACTACCGCGACGCAGCGGCCTTGCGCGCGGCCCTGGCCTCCGCCACGCCGTTTGACCGGGCGGTGGTCTGGATTCACTCTGCGGCGCCGGACGCGCCCTTCGTGGTGGCCGAAGCGGTGCGCGGGCCGTTTTTTCACGTCCTGGGCAGCGCGGTGGCCGACCCGTCCAGACCCGACGACGGGCGGCGGGCCCGTTTCGCCGCGCTGGGCACCGATGCGCGTGACGTAGTGCTGGGCTTCGTGCGGGAAGGCGAACACTCACGCTGGCTGACGAACGCGGAAATCTCGGCGGGGGTCTGGGAGGCTGTGCAGGGTAATGTTCAGCGGGCAGTGGTGGGAACGGTGACGCCGTGGGCCGCGCGGCCCGGCTGACCGGCGTGTTCCTGCTAGCCTCGCCTCATGCTTGACCCCCGTTCTGTTCCTTTTGCCGCTCAGATTCACCCCCAGGCCCGCCCGGCGCGGCGGCTGACCTGGGACTCGCGCGAGGCGGGGCCGGACACGGCGTTCGTCGCGCTGCCCGGCGAGAAGATGCACGGCAACAGGTTCGTCGAGCGGGCGCTCGCGGCGGGGGCGCCCTTCGTCCTGACCGACCTCGACGTGCCCCGCGCCGTGCGGGTAGATGATGCGCGGGGGGCCCTGTTCGCCTGGGCGCGGAGTGAACGGGCGAAAAACCCGCTGGTGGTGGGCATCACCGGCAGCGCGGGCAAGACGACCGCCAAGAGTTACGCGGCGGCGGCCCTGGACGCCCACTTCATGCCGGTGTTCAACACCATGCCCGCCATCGCCTGTTTTCTGGTGCAGTACGGCGCGAGCCAAAAGCCGCTGGTGGTGGAGATGGGCATCGACCACATCGGCGAAATGGCCGAGCTGATGGACCTCGTGCGGCCCGATGTGGGCGTCGTGACGACCATAGGCCCGGCGCATCTGGAGCAGTTCGGCATGGTGGAGACCATCGCCCACGAAAAGGGTCAGATTCTGACGGCGCGGCGGGCATTGGTCGGCTCGCAGGCCGCCGCCTTTTTCCCCAAGGCCCAGTTTCCCCACGTGGACAGCTACGGCTTCGGCGACGTGACGTTCCGGGGCGAGGGGCTGGAACTCTCGCCGCAGGCCGCTCGCTTCCGCTTCGGCGGCATGGGCGTGATTTTGCCGCTCGCCTCGCGGGTGCAGGCCGAGGCCGCCGTGCTGGGGATGGTCCTCGCCCGCGAAGCTGGCATCGCGCTGGCCGACGCCGCCGTGCGGATGAGCGCGGTGGAAGTGCCCGGCGGGCGCTACCGACTGCATCCGGGCCGGTTTACCGTCATTGACGACGCCTACAACGCGTCCCCGGTGGCGGTGCGCGCCGCGCTCGACGCCCTGCACGCGCTGAAGCCGGAGGGCGAGGTAGGCCGCCGCATCAGCGTGCTGGGCCGGATGCTGGAACTCGGCCCCACTGAGCGTGAGCTGCACGCCGAAGTCGGCAGCTATGCCCGCGAGCAGGCCGACCTGACCTACGGGGTGGGCGAGTTCGCGCAGGAGCTGGGCGAGCGCGCCTTCGCCACCGTGCCCGAGCTGCTCGCCGACCTGCTGAATGAAGTCCGTGACGGCGACATCGTGCTCGTCAAGGCGAGCCGGGGCATTTCCCTGACCCCGGAGCAGCGCGCGGTGACGGGCGTGGGGCTGGACGTGGTGGTGGAGGCCCTGCTCGACCAGCGCGACCGCTGACCTGCCGCTCACCCGGACCCGGCACAATCGGACCATGCCCCTCCCGCCCCGCTGGACCACACCGCGCCGCTTGCTTCGCCTTCCCGTGCTGGCCCTGCTGGGGGCCTCGCTGCTCGCCTGTGCCCCCGCGCCGTCTGCCGGGCGGGGAAGTGAGGCGGGAAGCACTGCCTCCGCCACTGGCGGGGTCCGCGCGGCCTTCAGCGACGATGGGGTGGCGTGGGTCAGTGGGGGCCGGGCGTGCGTGGCCCGCGTGCCGAGCTTTCAGCCGAGTTGCCCGCGCCTCGCCCCCGCCTCCGATGTGGGCTGGCAGCAGAGCGGTGGGCAGGGAGCCGACGCCTGGGCCGCGCTGCCGGGGCCGGGGCTGGTGGTCACGCTCGACCGGGCGCCGCGCAGCCTGAATGTGGGCGCGGTGGTCCTGCTGAGTAGCACCCGCATCTACCGCGAGGACGGCAGCGCCCTGACCTACAGCGGCGAAGCGGGTCGTGGCGTGGCCGGAGCGCCGCTGGCCGCCGTGACCGGGGGCGACGGGCGCGATTACGTGGTCCTGGGCCGCGAACTGCGCCGGGTGGACGACGGGGCAGTGCTTGACCGGGCGGCGCAGCCTTTCCTGTATGCCACCCCCAGCGGGGCCGCCAGTGCCGCCCTGCCCACCGCCAGTGACGGCCTGAGCCTTTACCGGCTGACCGGCAGCACCCTGGAACGCTTCAGTGCCGGGCAGGTGGTCGCTCGCGTGTCGCATGGCCCAGGGCAGGTGGGGCTGGTGCGCGGCGAGGTGGTTACGGTGGACGCGGCGGGCCGGGTGCGGCGATTCACTCTGCAACTCGAGCCGCTGAACTGAGCCTGGGACGCCGGGTTTCGGTGCCCTGTCCGTAGCTTGCGAGGGGCCAACGAGCGGCTCACCGACGCGCTCCGGCAGGGCCTGGGGGTGTCAGAGTTCCGTAAGCGGGGGGATGGTTCCATGGGCAGCGGTATGTCCGCCCTTGCCCTCACTCGCCGGCTTATTCCCGCAGCAGCTTCTGCCCGTTTCCGGAGCGTGGCCCAGGCCCCCGCATCGTTGCCGGGGGGGCCGGCCCGGGTAGATGAGTGAATGCTAAAATTCGCCGGACTCTGGAGGGAGCATGACGAGCCTCATTAACCGTTTTCGCAGTCGTTCCGCCGCCATCGGCGTGGAGATCGGCACCAGCACCATCAAGGTGGTGGCCCTTAAGGCAGGGGCCCCGCCTTCCCTGCAACACGCGGTGATGGTCCCCACCCCCATCGGCAGCATGCGTGACGGTCTGGTCGTCGAACCCCAGGCAGTGGCGAGCGAACTCAAAAGCCTGCTGGCCGAGCACCGCATCACCACCCGCCACGCCGTCACCGCCGTGCCCAATCAGGTGGCCGTGACCCGCAACATCATGGTGCCGCGCATGGACCGCAAGGACCTGCAAAGCGCCATTCGCTGGGAAGCCGAGCGCTACATCCCTTACCCCATCGACGAGGTCACGCTCGACTTCGACCTGCTCGACGACCCCGCCAACGTGCCCGAGGACGGGCAGATGGAAGTGGTCATCGCGGCGGCGCCCACCGAGGCCGTGCACCGTCAGATCGAGGTGCTGCGCCTCGCGGGCCTCGAACCCACCGTGGTGGACCTCAAGAGCTTCGCGGCGCTGCGGGCGCTACGCGGCAACCTGCTCGGCGAGCACCTCACCAAGAGCACCCTAACCGGCACCAACTACACCGAGGCCGGCGAGGTGGCGCTGGTGATGGAAATCGGCGCGAGCAGCAGCGTCATCAATCTGGTGCGCGGCGACCGCATCCTGATGACCCGCAACATCAACGTGTCCGCCGACGATTTCACCACTGCGCTGCAAAAGGCCTTCGACCTCGACTTTGCCGCCGCCGAGGATGTCAAGCTCGGTTACGCCACCGCCACCACCCCCACCGAGGACGAGGAAGACCTGCTCAACTTCGACCTCAGCCGCGAGCAGTACAGCCCGGCGCGCGTGTTCGAAGTGGTGCGCCCGGTGCTCGGCGACCTGATCACCGAAATCCGCCGCTCGCTGGAGTTCTACCGCGTGCAGAGCGGCGACGTGGTCATCGACCGGACCTTCCTCGCCGGGGGCGGCGCCAAGCTGCGCGGCCTGGCGGCGGCCATCGGGGACGCGCTGGGCTTCGGGGTCGAAGTCGCGTCGCCCTGGCTGACGGTGCAGACCGACCAGGCGGGCGTGGACACCGGCTACCTCCAGACCAACGCCCCCGAATTCACCGTGCCGCTGGGACTGGCGCTGCGGGGGGTGATGGGCCGTGGTTGAAATCAACCTCTTGCCCAAGGAGTATCGCCGGCAATCGCAGCCCAGCGTGTGGAAATACGCGTCCTGGGCGGCGGCTGGCCTCACGGCGGCGGTGCTCGGCGGCTGGTTCCTCTCGGTGTCGGGCGACACCAATCAGTTGCGCGAACGCTCGGCGGCGCTGCAACAGCAGATCGACGCGGTGGCCCCCCAGAAGTCCCGGTTCAACGACCTCACCGCCCAGCAGGGCGAACTCGAGCGCGTCACCCAGGTGGCGACGCAACTGCGCGACCAGAAGACCTACTGGTCCAACGACCTCGCGTCCTTCGTCGAGCGCGTGCCGGGCAACGTGGTGTTCAGCAACGTCAACATGTCCACCGTCGCGCCCGGTGCGGAGCCCAGTCTCGCCTACGCAGGCAAGCCCGTAACCCGGCAGCTTGACCTCACCGGCAGCGCCCGCAGTCAGGAAGCGATTGTCGGCTTCCTCAACGCCTTTGAGACCGACAGCAATTTCGGCGTCGATTTCAAGGGGATGCAGCATGACGCTACCAACGGCATCTACACCTTTACCGCCAGCATCGGGGTTGTGGGCGATCAGCCGAGCGCCGCGCCGGGGGCTGACCCGACAGCGCAGGGCGCGCCTGCCACTGGAACGGCACCGGCTGCCCCAGCGGCTCCTGCGCCGACGGCCACCACCCCCGCTGCCGCGCCGGCCCAGGGAGGTGCCCAGTGAAAGCCATCAAGCTCGCCCCCCACTACATCTTCGCGCTGGTTCTGACCCTGTGCTTGGTGCTGGGCTACCTCTTTTACACCATGGCGATTCAGCCCCGGCAACTCGAAATCACTTCCCTCAACGACGAGATCACCAACAAGGAAACCACGCTCGCCGCCGATCAGGCCAAAGCGGCGCGGGTGCCGACCTTGACGGCTGAAGTGGCCCGCCTCGAAGTCGAGCGCGAGAAGTTCCTGCGGGCGCTGCCGCCCACCGCCAACTTCGGTCAGGTGGTCGCCAACCTGCGCCAGACCGTGAGCGCCGCCGGGGGAGACCTCAAAACCCTCAATTTCGCTGGGAGCGGCGCGGCGGGGGCCAACCTGCCGGCGGGCGTGCGCCCCATCGGCATGACCATGTCGGTCAATGGCCGCTTTCCGCAACTGTTCCAGATTCTGCGCAGCCTGGAACTGCAAAACCGCTTTACCACCGTGGACAACGTGAGCCTGCAAACCCAGGGCGACGCCGGCACGGGCGGGGGCGGGACGCTGGGCAGCACCCTCGGCCTGACGGTCTATACCTTCGATGCGTCGGGCGCGACGAGCACCCCTGACGCGGCGGCTCCGGCAGCGGGCACGCCGGCCCCCGCTGCACCGGCCGCTGGAGGCACGCAACCATGAGCCGTTTTCCCACTGAAGACCAAACCCAGACCCAGACCATGACCGAGGTCACCAACGTCTCGCAGGAGAAATCACCGCTCAACCTCAACTTCTCGCGCGAAGTCAAGCTGGTGCTGGTGGTGCTCGGCATGGTCGCCCTGATCGGCGGCTGGTTCGTCCTGACCGGCCAGCCCGACGACCAGACCGTCACCGCGCCGGTCCCCGTGACTACCCCAGCCCCGGAGACGGCCACCACACCTGAAACCGCGCCGGCAGGAAATGCGGCCCCGGACGGTCAGACGGCGGGCACGGCCACAGAGACGACGACCACCCCAGGCACTACAGATGAGTCGTCCGGCAAGAAGGCGACAGGAACAGCCGCCAAGTCGCAGAAAGGCACGCAGTCTGGCGACGGCTCCGACGAAAGCCTGGTGGCGACGGTGCCGCCGTTGGAGGGTGAAGGCACGGCGACCCCACCGGTGCCCGTGCCCGGCGGCATCAACCCGGACCGCCCGCTCAAGACCCTCAGCGGCGCGGACCCCTTCGGCTCTCTGACGCCCAGTCCGGGAACCGGCACGGCTGGCGGGACGGCTCCAGCCACCCCGGTCGAAGCCCAAACTCCGGAAACTCAAAGCCCGGAGACGGCGCCCGAAACGCAGGCACCCACCGCGCAGAGCACTACCAATAGCCCAGCCCCGGTGGTCCTCAGCAGCCCGGCAGGCAGCAGTGTCAGCGGGCAGGGCGGCGTGCTCGATTACTCCTCGCGCCTCGATCAAGGGGCCCTGCCGACCCCTGTGATCCCAGTATCTCCGACGGAAGTCCGCAGCCCGGTGACCAGCGCTCCGGTCAGTGGCAGCTCAGTCAACGGCGACAGTGTCGGCAGCGGCATGGCGACAGCGCCCACGGTTGTGGTGAGCACTCCGGCTCAGCCCACCACCACTCCCTCGGCTTCAAGCCCAGTGGCTCGGAATACAGCGGGCCAGAGCGGAGCAGGACAGAACACGGGCGCCTCCCGCCCGGCCAGTGGCACCCCGTCGCGGGCCAGTGCTCCCAACGTGGTCGTCGTGCGTCCTCCGGCTCGCGTGTCCGGTACTTCGGCGGCGGGCGCGACGGGCAGCTCACGCACCGGCGCGGCGGGCACGCCCGCAGCAACGCCGACGCGCAACCAGTCTGCGTCCGGCACCCGCCCCGCGTCCGGGCAGACGCCGCCCCGAGTCATTGCGGTGGCCCCGGCGGGGGGCGCCCGAACTCCGGCAGCCCCCGGGAACAGACCGGCGACCGCCGCACCGACCCGGCCCAGCCCTTCCAGCACCGCTCCCAGCAAGACCGTCGTGGTGCGGCCCCCGGTCCCGGTCAGCGGGCAGCAACCGCCCCGCGTCGTGACCAGCCCCGCTGCGGGCGTCCCGGCGGGCAACGCAGCCCCAGCGCCGACCCCGCCTCCAGTCGTGGCGGCGCGGGTACCCCAGGCGAACACCGTGCCTGAGCTGGTGGCCCAGGCGGGCACGTCGGCGGCCCCGGCCACTTCCGGTGCGTCCGCCGGAACGGGCACGGCTGGTCAAGCGGGCAATGACGCCGCTGGCACGGCGGCCCTACCTCCCCTCATCACGGCGGTGGGCAGCGAGGCGGCTCCGGCCAGCACCGCTACGGCGGACGCAGGAAGCAGCACCCCGGCGGCGCCGGCAGCGACTGCCCTCGACCGCCTGCTCGCGCCGGGTCAGGTGGCCCTCAGCTCGGTGGTGCTCGGCCCGACCAACACGGCGGTGTTCCGCACGCCGCAGGGGTTCGTTGTGGTGGAGCAGGGGCAGACCGTCCCCGGCCTCACCGGCGAAGACGGCACCCCGGTCGTCTTGCAGAAAGTAGAAACCGGCGCCGTCACTGTGGCGCTTGGCACCAAGGTCAAATCTCTGGAACTGGAACAAAGGTGAGCCATGAATAAACGACACGCCCTCCTCTTGACTGCCGTGCTGGGCATGGCCACCGCTTATGCTCAAACTGCACCGACCACCACGACCGTCAATACGTTGCAGACGGTTTACCGTGACCCTAGTCTGACCTCTGCTCCAATTACAGCAAATGTAGGTAAATACGTCGGCCCCCTGTCTACTTTCTTGGCAAGCATCGCCAAATCGGCGGGCTACGAAGTGGTTTTCAATTTCAATATTGATGCGCTGGCCCTCATCAACGGTGAAATTGTTTTTGGAAATAGTACCGCTTCAGTGACGACTTCCTATGCAACTCCTTTAGGTAGGCCCCAGGAATTACCAGCCAAACCTGTAGTCCACAATTTCTCGAACGCTCCTTTCAACGAAGCTTGGCCTTTGCTTATGGATGTTTATGAGTTGGATTATCAACTAGTTAAAGTTGGTAGTGCAAATGTCATACGAATTGGTCAAAGGCCTAAGCAGTTGGCTCTGCCCCTAAAATTTATTTCGGCAGAGAGTGCCTTAACTGCCATTGAGAAATTTTTTGGTGAAGAAAAGTTTGAGACCGTGATAAGTTTGGATAGCAATAATAAACCTTTTCAAACTACTCGGCCAACAGGTAAATTTGGATTGCCTAATAGCATAAAAGTAATCCCCGATTCCAGCAATAAGCGTTTGATTATTGGTTCCAATAGTGAGGATGGAATAAGAATACGTAGTTTCGTAGAAACAATAGATGTACAATCCTCTGGTAAAGTAATATCTACTGATTCCATAAGCGAAATATATATTGTAAGAGGCCAGAAAGAAAGCGTATTACAGTTTTTGAGAGATAGTTTTCCGGAATTAATAGTTACCGATTATGCATCTGGAGGCCTTGCTATTGAAGGCCCACGAACAAGTGTTAACAGGGCTATAATCTTGCTTGGACAAGTAGACCGTGCACCTGAAATTCCTATTGTGCAGCGCATCTACACCGTGCGCGGCCAGGCCGCCGACATCACGGCGCTGCTCGCTGCCCAGTACCCTACCCTGCGCGTGACCCCGGTGGGGCAGACCGGCCAACTGGTGCTCAACGGCGCTCAGGCCCAGCTCGACACGGCGCTCGCCCTGCTCGAACAGGTGGACCGCCCCGCCCCGGTGGCCGAGTCCCGTACCGTTCAGCGCGTCTTCCAGCTCGTCAACGCCAGCGCTGAGGAAGTCAAGGCGACCCTGGAAGGCACCCTGGCGCGTGACCTGACCGCCGACAGCAATAACGACGTGCTGCCCAACGTGCCCGTCACCGCCACCGACGCCAACGGCAACACGACCGTGGTGAGCGTGCCCAACGCGCTCGGCAAGACGGCGAACCAGGGCACGGCGAATGCTCAGGCTCAGACTGCCCAGACTCCGGCCAACACCCAGCAGGCGACCCTGATCGCCGACAAGCGCACCAACAGCCTGATCGTGCGCGGCACGCCCGAACAGGTGGCGCAGGTGGCCGAGCTGGTGCCGCAGCTCGATCAGGTGGTGCCGCAGATCAACGTGCAGGTGCGGATTCAGGAGGTCAACGAGCGAGCGCTGCAATCGCTGGGCCTCAACTGGCGGGCGACCTTCGGTGGCTTCAACGTGGCGGTCTCGGGCGGCACCGGGCTGGCGGCCACCTTCAACCCCACCCAGAGCTTCCTCGGTTTCAACATTTTCCCGACCCTCACGGCGCTCGAAACCCAGGGCCTGACCCGGCGCGTGTACGACGGCAACGTGACCATGCAAAGCGGCCAGCGCTCGCTGAGTGCCACGGGCGGCGCCCAGAACGCTTCGAGCGGCGCGGCGGCCAGCGTCAAGAGTGGGGGCCGACTGGAAATCAACATCCCCTCGGCGGCGGGCAACATCGTGCGGCAGATCGATTACGGTCTCAACCTCGATTTCTTCAGCCCGCAGGTGGCGCCCGACGGCACCATCACCCTGCGTATTCGCGGTCAGGTCAACCAGCCGGCAACGGCGATCACCGCCGACAGCCTGCCCAACCTCATCGACTTCACCAACAGCGAAGCGCAAAGCACCATCACCTTCAAGAACGGCCAGACCATCCTGATGAGCGGCCTGCTCGGCAGCACCGAGACCACCAACCGCAGCGGCGTGCCCTTCCTGAGCAGCCTGCCCGGTGTGGGCGCGGCCTTCGGGGAAAAACGCACCGAGAAGACCCAGTCGCAACTGCTCGTCATCATCACCGGCACCGTCGTCAAATAACGCCTAGAGCAGTTCTCCGAATTACGCGTGCGTCGGAACAGCACCGCCACCCGCTCCATTCTCTGCTTCGCAGCTTTGCAAGTCCGTTCTGCTCCGTGTTTGTACTCGCTCTGCTCGCCAAAAAGCTGTGCCATCTTTTTGTCAAATGCTCTACGTCATACCGGCGCCTTTCTGCGAAGGGGCGCCGCTTTTTTGACTCTCGCGGCGGAGCCTGTTTGCTCAAGCCGCCGCGCCGGGGCCGCCAATCCCGCTACAGTCGCCCTATGAGGTACCTGACCGCCGGAGAATCGCACGGGCCACAGCTCACGGCCATTATCGAGGGGCTGCCCGCGCAGTTGCCGCTGGGCAAGGCCGACATCGACCCCTGGCTGAGAAAACGGCAGGGCGGCTACGGACGCGGGCGACGCATGGTCATCGAAACCGACGAGGCCGAGCTTCTGAGCGGCGTCCGTGCGGGCCGCACCACCGGCGCCCCCGTCACCCTCGCCATTCAGAACAAGGACCACCGCAACTGGACTGAAATCATGTCGCCTGAGCCGGGAGGCGAGCCGCGCAAGAAGGCGCTGACCGACGCCCGCCCCGGCCACGCCGACCTGACCGGCGGCATCAAGTACCGTCACAAGGACCTGCGCGACGTGCTCGAACGCGCCTCGGCGCGCGAAACGGCGGCGCGGGTGGCGGTAGGCAGCATTGCCCTCAAGCTGCTTTCTGAACTCGGCATCGAGGGGGCCAACTATGTCTTCAACCTTGCTGGCATTGAAACGCGGCAGGCCTTCTCCTGGGACGCACTCGACGCCATCGAGGACTCCGACCTGCGCACCCCCGATGCCGACGCCGCCGCGCAGATGCGCGAGCGCATCGACCAGGCCAAGAAGGACGGCGACACCCTGGGCGGCATCCTCGAAGTGCGCTTCCGGGGCCTACCGGTCGGTCTGGGCAGTTTTGTCCACTACGACCGCAAGCTCGATGGCAAAATCGCCCAGGCGTGCCTCAGCGTGCAGGCGATGAAGGGCGTGGAAATCGGGCGGGCCTTCGAGAACGCCGTGAAACCCGGCAGCGGTGTTCACGACGCCATTCACTACCGCGAAGGCACCTACGCCCGCGACACCAACGGGGCGGGCGGCCTCGAAGCCGGGATGACCAACGGCGAAGAACTCATCGTGCGGGTCGCCATGAAGCCCATCGCCACCCTGATGAAGCCGCTGCCCACCGTGAATGTCGTGACCCACGAAGCGTCTGACGCGGCCCGCGAGCGCAGCGACACGACCGCCGTGCCCGCCGCCGGGGTCATCTTGCAGTGCGTCATCGGTTGGGTGCTGGCCGAGGCGATCACCGAGAAGTTCGGCGGCGATACCCTGCCCGAGCTTCAGGAGCGTCTCGCGGCGGCGCGGCGTTACGCAGCCGAATACTGAGGGCGCCTTGACCTTTTCTGAGCTTTCGGAAAGCGTCCAGCACGCACTGGACGAGGTGCTGGCGGCGCCGCCCCGGCCCCCGGAGGGTGAGGCAGGCACCCCGCTTCAGGGGGATGAGGGTAGACTGCCTGTTATGTTTCCGTCCGGCCTGATTGAACGCCCTGCCAACTGGGTGGCGCTGGCGGGCTTTATGGGCACTGGCAAAAGCCGGATCGGCTGGGAGCTGTCCCGCGCCCTGGCGCTGCATTTCGTGGACACCGACAAGCTCATCACCCGGGTGGTCGGCAAAAGCATCCCCGAGGTGTTCGCGCAGGAGGGCGAAGGCTATTTCCGCGCCTGCGAGCGCGAGGTGGTGCAGCGCGTGACCCGGCTTGACCACGCTGTGATCAGCCTCGGCGGCGGCACCTTCATCCACGAGGAAAACCGCCGCCTGCTGCTGTCGCGCGGCCCGGTGGTCGTGCTGTGGGCCACCCCCGAAACCGTCTACCAGCGCACCAAGCACAGCGACCGGCCCCTCCTCAAGGTCGAAGACCCCCTCTCGCGCATTCGCACCCTGATGAACGAGCGCGAAGGCGTCTACCGCCAGGGCACCATTCACGTTCACAGCGACGGGCGCCCCTCCGAGGAGATCGTGGAAGAGGTCGTCGAACGGCTCTGGGCCTGGCGCGACGCCCAGGCGGCGTGGGCCGCCCTGCCCCCGGACTACGACCGTGCGACGAGTTGAGGTCGGCGGCGCGGCGCCTTACGCCGTGGAGGTCGGCCCTGGCCTGCTGACCCGTCTCGCGGTGCCTGAAACGCCTAGCGCCCTGATTCATCCCGCCGACCTACCCGCCGCGTGGGTCGAGCAGGCGCAGGCGAGCTTGCAGCCCCATCTGACGGTGACCGTGCCCGCCCGCGACGAGTGCAAGACGCTGGAAGTTTTCGCGGACGTGCTCTCGCAGCTCGCGCAGGCGGGCCTGCCCCGCAGCGGCGCGGTGGTGGGCCTCGGCGGCGGCGCGGCGACCGACCTCGCGGGTTTTGTTGCGGCAAGTTACCTGCGCGGCGTGGCTTTCTACACCGCGCCGACCACGCTGCTCGGCATGGTGGACGCGGCGGTGGGCGGCAAAACAGGCGTCAACCTCCCCGAAGGCAAAAACCTCGTCGGTGCCTTCTGGCCGCCCCGCGCCGTGTGGTGCGACACGGCTACGCTTACCACGCTGCCGGACGCCGTGTTCCGTGAGGGGGCCGCCGAAGCCTTCAAGCACGGGTTGATGGCTGACCCCAGCCTGCTCGACCGGGTGGTGTCGCCCGACTTTCGGCCCGGCGGCGCTCTGCTCGAAGACACCCTGGCCGATGCAATTGCTGTCAAGGCCGGGGTCGTCACCCGCGACCTGACCGAGCAGGGCGAGCGGGCTTTCCTCAACTTCGGGCACACGCTGGCGCACGCGCTCGAAGCCGTGACCCATCAGGCCATCCCCCACGGCGAGGCGGTGGCCTACGGGATGCACTACGCCGCTCGCCTCAGCCACGCGCTCGGCGGCGCCGACCTGACCGCCCACACCCGCGCTTTTCTGCGCTGGCAACGGCCCCGGCGCCTGCCGCCGCTCACTTTCGACGCGCTCGCGCCCTTCATTGCCCGTGACAAGAAGGCCGACAGCGCGGGCGTGCGCTTCGTGCTCCTGCGTGACCTCGCCCAGCCTTACCTCGCCCGCGTGCCCGACGACGTGCTGCGCCGCGAGTTCGACGGTTGGCAAGCAGACCTAGCGGAGCTTTTTCCTCTTTAGAGCATTTGACAAAAGAATGGGTGGCCTACTTTGACCCTCTACCTTGATGGGAGAGGGCCTTGCAAAGCAAGGGGTGAGGGTGGCTGTTTTCTGTCAAATGCGCTAGCCCCAGCCCTGCCGCCCTGCATCAGCCGGGCTATCCTGCCTCATGCTGCTCATTCTCAACGGTCCCAACCTCAACCGCCTGGGCCTGCGCGAACCGGGGGTTTACGGCTCGCAGACCCTCGAAGACCTGGAGCGCCAGTGCGAGGCCTGGGGCGCCGAACTGGAAATGAGCGTCACCTGCCGCCAGAGCAACTACGAGGGCCAGCTCCTCGAATGGGTGCAGGACGCCGAGGAGCAGGGCTTTACCGGCCTCGTCATCAACCCCGGCGCGCTGACCCACTACAGCTACGCCCTGCGCGACGCGATTGCGGGGCAGCGACTCCCGGTGGTCGAGGTCCACATCAGCAACGTGGACGCCCGCGAGGAGTTCCGGCACCAGTCGGTCACGGCGGCGGTGTGCCGGGGCAAAATCAGCGGCCTGGGCTTCAGCGGCTACCGGCTGGCGATGGAGTATCTGGCAGAAGTGCTCGAGTGAGTGCGGGGTGGCGGCCTTATCCGGCGCTCCCCGGCAGCACCGTGACCGGCACCCTGCTGCAATGGGACGCGGTGGGCGACGCCAAGCACGCCCCGCGCCCGCTGCTCGCCTGGCTGCCGCCGTCTTATACGGATTCCGCTCCATTCCAGCACAGACGGGAAAGCACCGCCTGTGCTTCCATACCGCGAAACCCGTCTTCTTTCCTACTCGCGTCCGCTCGGATTGAATCCGAAACAACTGGATTCAATCGGAATCCGTCCTACAGCGCGGACCCGGAGCGGCGCTATCCGGTGGTCTATTTCCACGACGGCCAGAACGTCTTTGACGCCGCGACCAGCTTCAGCGGCGAGTGGGGCGCTGACGAGGTGCTGACCGACCTGGCGCGGGAAGGGCTGGAAGCCATCGCCATCGGAATTCCCAACGGGGGCGAGCGGCGGTTTCACGAGTACAGCCCGTGCCCGCCGGTGGCTGCCGCCCGCGCCGACGTGCCGCCCGGCAGCGGCGGTGGGGCAGATGCTTACGTCCATTTTCTGACGGAGACAGTCAAGCCGCTGGTGGATGCGACCCTGCGGACCCTTCCCGGCCCGGAGTCAACCTCCGTCATCGGCAGCAGCATGGGCGGGGTGGTCAGTCTGCACGCGCTGCTGACCCGTCCGGACGTGTTCGGCCACGCGGGGCTGATGAGCCCGGCCTTCTGGACTGGCGGCGACTTCGCGCTGCGGCAGTCAGAGGCGGCGCCCCTTCCGGCAGGTCGTGTCTGGCTCGACGTGGGCGGGCGCGAGAGCGACGACCCGGCGCGGGCGGCAGCGTACCGGCAGGACGCGGCGCGGCTGGCCGAGCACTGGCAAGCACGCGGCCTGGGCGAGCGGCTGCACTTCAGGGAAGACCCGCAGGCCATTCACCACGAGTCGGCGTGGCGGGCGCGGTTGCCGGCGGCGCTGCGGTTTCTGCTGACTGGCACGGTCACGGACTGAGCATTCCCTCAGAAATGGGAGACGCGGCATACTCGCGCCATGACCGACACCCCGCAAGGTATCGCTTTTACCCTCGACGGTGTGGACGAACTGACGTTTGCCCGCATCCTGCGCGACGTGATGACCGACCCGGCGTTTCGCAGGCCGCTTCAGATTCAGGCGCAGGAGCCGCGTCCCGGCGTGCCCGCGCGCCTGACGGTGGCCTTCGACCCCGCCGAGCGCGAGCGGGCGGTGCTCGCCATGCAGCGGCTCAAGACCGTGCTGCTGCGTCACGGCGTGCAGGTGGACAGCGTGCGGGTGCCGGGGGAAACGCGCTGACCTAGCCTGGGCGCTGGCTGAGCCGCCGTGAGGCCGTTAAGGGTCCATAAAATCAGCCGCGTCCCAGGGGCGAAGCGCGGCGTCTACGATACTTGGCAAAGATTTGGTAGGGGACGCACGCTGCGGGGCTGGGCGCGGTCTCGATCTTTGAAGGGCATCGCATGGAACAACGTATTCTCCTGATCGAAGACAATCCGGATATCACCCGCGTGGTGCAGTACGAGCTTGAACAGGCAGGGTACCGCGTCATTACGGCGCCAGACGGCATCACCGGCCTGACGAGCGCCCGCGAAAACACCCCTGACCTGGTCATTCTCGACCTCGGTCTGCCGGACTTCGACGGGGCGGAGGTGGCGCGGCGCCTACGCAAGACGAGCAGCGTGCCGATCATCATCCTCACGGCGATGGACGCCATCGACCGCAAGGTGAATCTGCTCGAAGCGGGCGCCGACGATTACATGACCAAGCCCTTTCACCCCGAGGAACTCGTCGCCCGCGTCAAAGTGCAACTGCGGCACCAGCAACACGGCGAGGTCATCACCATCGGGGCGCTCGAAATCCATCCTCAGAAGCGGCTGTGCTCGTACAACGGCCACGAGGTCCGGCTCTCGCCCAAGGAGTTTGACCTGCTCACGTTCCTGGCGCGGCAGCCGGGCCGGGTCTATTCACGTCAGGAAATTGAGCGCGAGGTCTGGAACGGTGAACTCCCCAGCAACTCGAACGTGGTGGATGTCCACATGGCGAACATGCGCGCCAAGCTGCGTGACCTCGACGGCTACGGCGTGATTCGCACGGTGCGCGGCATCGGGTACGCGCTCAAAACGCCATAAAGCGCACCTGAGGAAAGGGGGCCTGCCGGGTGCGGGCCTCTTTTTGTGGTCGGGGGCGGCACAATGGCACCCATGCCTGAGCCTGTCAATACCACCCTGACCGCCATCCCCGGATTTCAGGTCGGCCACTGGACCGACCCGCTGGCCCAGACCGGCTGCACCGTCGTCCTCTGCCCGCCGGAAGGTGCGGTGGCCTCGGCGTCGTTCATCGGCCCCAGCCCCGCGACCCGCGAAGGGGTGCTGCTCAGTCCCGAAAAGAAGGTGGAGCGCGTGCACGCCCTGCTGCTGACGGGCGGCAGCGCCTTTGGCCTCGCGGCGGCGACCGGGGTGGTGCGGGTGCTCGAAGAGCGCGGCATCGGCCACGAAACGGCGTTTGGCCGGGTGCCCATCGTGCCGGCGGCAGTGATCTACGACCTCGGCGTGGGCAACCCCCGCGTGCGCCCCGGCGAGATTGAGGGTGAAGCGGCGGCACGAGCAGCGTCCTCCGCTCCGGTGGAACGCGGTCAAGTGGGCGCAGGCACCGGGGCCACCGCGGGCAAATACCTCGGCGGCGGAGTGCCGGGGGGCCTGGGCAGTGTCTGCCTGGAGCGCTCCGGCGTGCGGGTGGCAGCGCTGGCAGTGGTCAATCCGGTGGGCGATGTGCTCGACGAACGCGGCGGCGTGCTGGCGGGGCCGGGCACGGGGCCAGTCGCCGCCGCCTTTACCCCCGGCGACGTGGAAAACACCACCCTGGTCGCCGTCGCCACCGAGCACGCCCTGACCAAAGCCGAGTGCCGCCGCCTGGCCGACGCCGCGCAGACCGCGCTCGCCCGCGTGATTCACCCCAGCCACACCGCCTGGGACGGAGACAGTGCATTCGTCCTGAGCAGCGCCGCCCTGCCGCCCGCCGACCCGCTGCTGCTTGGAGCGCTGGTGCAGGAGGCCGTGTGCGCGGCGGTGCGGGACGCGGTGCGCTTAACTCGGCAAAACCTTGAGTAAGATACTCACATGAGTACAACTGAATATGTCAGCGGTTTGTGGGCCTTGATTGGGCACCGGCCCGTGAACTGGGCGGGGGCCTGTGCGCTGGTGCTGAACGGAGCCGGTGAAGTGTTGCTGCAACGTCGCCAGGATACGGGCGGTTGGGGAACGCCCGGCGGGATTGCCGAACTCGGCGAGGCACTGGAAGACACTCTGCGGCGCGAGCTTCAGGAGGAAACGGGTCTGCGTCCTCTCGAAGTTCAGCTCTTGACCGTGGTCAGCGGCGCGGAGACCCACGTCCAGTTGCCCAACGGCGACGAGTTCTATCAGGTCACGGCGGTGTATGTGGTCTCTGGTTGGGAGGGCAAGCCCGCGCCAGACGGCGCTGAGGGCACGGAACTCCGCTTTTTCCCACTGGACGCGCTGCCCGCCGGTCTGGGTCCGGTCGACCGCCACGCCCTGGATTTGCTGCGGGTGTGCTGGAGTGTGCAATGAACTCGGCGGGGGCAGCTCTCTGTCCTCCACAAGTGATGTGTAAGATACTCAGATGAGTACAAAGGATTACGTGCGGGACCTGCGCCGGCTGGTTGGTCATGCACCTGTGAACTTCGTCGGGGCCGCCGGGCTGATCTGCAACGCAGCGGGAGAAGTGCTGCTGCAACGGCGGCGAGGCTCAGAGCGCTGGGGGCTGGTCGCAGGCATCGCCGAACTGGGAGAGCCTCTGGAGCAGACGCTGAGGCGCGAGGTGCAGGAGGAACTGGGGCTGACTGTTCAGGCCGCCGAGTTTCTTGAGTTGCTCAATCCGGCGGGACTCAGCCGCGTGGCAAATGGCGACGAGTTCTATTCCTACACCGCCCTTTACCGCGTGACCGCCTGGACAGGCATCCCTGTACCGGACGGGGTTGAAATTGCCGAGGCCCGGTTTTTCTCTCTCGCTGAGTTTCCGCCGTTGACCAGGCTGGGACAGAGGGCTAAAGAGGTCATGTCATCTCCAGCGTCTATGGCTGCTTGGTAAAGGTCAGCCGCATCCCTACCAGCCGGAACCCTGCCCGCTCCACGTTGCGCTCGCTGGGGCTGCCGGGCGTGACGAAGACGGTGGCGAGGTCGGCCCCCGCATGCATTGCCCACCGCAGGCGCCACGCGAGCAGGGCTGTCTGGGCGCCATGTCCCCGGAAAGCAGGCCGGGTTGCGGTGCCGTGGAGGGCCGCCACGCCGTCTTGCAGGTGCACCGCGCCCGTCGCTGCTTCCTGTCCGCCCACCTCCGCCACGAAGAGCCGGGTCCCCGTCGCCTGCCCCACTGCCGACCGCCTCGGTGCCGGGGCCAAAGCCCTCGGCGGCCAGCACCGCCCAGCGGTCCCGCTCCGTCGTTTCGCGCACCGGGATGTTGGAAAGCTCCGGCAAGTGCTGGAGGTCGTGGGCGTAGACGTGCAGCACGAAGTCCAGGGCATACCCCCGCGCCGTCAGGAGGGGCAGCGCGGCGGGGGCCTGCGGCGAGAGCAGGTGGAGGGTCGCCGTCTGACCGTGACGGGCGCTGAAGGCTTCAAAGTCGGCGAGTTCATCCTCAGTGGGCGGGCGTTCGCTGCTCAGCCAGCCGGTGTCGGTGGGGAGGGGCGAACCGCCGGTGCTGGCGGCGGCTACGGCGACCAGTGGCCCGATGTGCGCCACCTCACCCCCGGCCCCGAACCGAACGTGGGCATGGGTTTCGGCATCGGCAATTCGGTCCAGCAGGTCGGTGGTCATGGCCCGCACTGTAAAGCGGCGCTAGGCTGGCCGGGCACATGTCGTCTGCCGATTCCCTCCCTCTGCAAGGCCACACCGTCGCTGTCACCCGCCCGGACAGTGGGGGAGACGGCGGGGGCGGGCGCCTGGGTGAATTGCTGCGGGCGCAGGGGGCCGAGGTGCTGAGCGTGCCGCTGATTCGCTTTTTGCCGCCCGCAGACCCACGGGCGCTCTGGTCGGGGCTGCGTGACCTGCGCGGCGTGGACTGGCTGCTCGTCACGAGTCCGCAGGGGGGCCGACTGCTCGGCGAGGCGCTGGCGGCGGCGGGCGTGGCGGACCTCGCCGGGACGCGGCTGGCGGCGGTGGGCGAGGCGACGGCCCGTGAGTTGCGTGCGCGTGGATTGCCGGTGGACTTTTTGCCCACCACAGCCACCGCCCTGAGCCTGGGCCGCAAACTGCCCGCTCAGCCCGGTCAGGCCGCGCTACACCTCACCTCGCAACTGTCGGAGAACACCCTGCGCGGCGAACTGGCGGCGCGGGGCGTGACTTACCGCCGGTTGGAGCTGTACCACACTGCGCCCGCCGTCCTGAACGCGGCGGAGCGCGTGGCCCTCGCGGGCGTGTCCGCCGTGACCCTCGCTTCGGGCAGCGCGGCGCAGGGGCTGGCGGCGCTGGCGGGGCCGGACTTTGACCCGCTGCGCCTGCCAGTCGCGGCCATCGGTGAGCAGACGGCGGCGGCGGCGTGGACTTTGGGCTTTGTTTCTGTCACCACGGCGCCCCAGCCCTCGCTGGAAGGTCTGGTCGCGGCGGCGATTAAGGCTGTGCGTTCCTGACGTGTGGCCTGCCGGCGGGTATGCTCACCGTCATGAAACAGAAACTTTCGACCCTGGTGGCCCAGGCGGGCGGCGGGCGCGTGGTGCGGACCCCGTTCGTGGACGGCGACGAGATTGACCGCCGCCTGCTGAGCGAAGAAGGCGTGCGCCACAAAATCGCGGGCGGCTTTCCCGATGCCCGCCGGGTGGTGCTGACCCTCTACCCGGCCCACATCCCCGACGTGGACGCGGGGGTGCAGGTGCTGCGCGTGTCTCCGGCCCCCGGCGGCGTGCCCTGGGACGAGCAGGACTTCGCGGTGCAGCTCCGGCGGCTGGAGTTGCCGGAAGACCAGCTCGGCGACGTGCGCGAGGAGCGCGGCGGGGCGTTTCTCATTGCGGCCACTGGCAAAGCGGCGCAGGCCCTCGCCGGGCTGACCGAACTCGGCGGGCGCGAAGTGGACGTGGAAGAAGTCGGCGAAAGCGCCGGCAAAGGCAGCAAGGTCCGCGAGGTGGTCGTGCCCTCCATGCGCGTGGACGTGGTGGGCGCCAAGGGCTTTGGCGTGAGCCGCGCTTACTTTCAGCAGGGCATCGACGGCGGCAAGGTCCGCCTCAACGGCCAGAGCGCCCGCGCCAGCAGCGAAATCCGCGAGGGCGACAGCCTCAGCGCCGAGGGCCTGGGTCGCATCGACTTCAAGCGCGTGGTGAACGAGACGCGGCGCGGGAACTTCAAGGTGGAGCTGGACGTTCACAAGTAACGGGAGAGATTCCTCAACCCAAGCAAAGCCCCCAGGACAAGGTGCCTGGGGGCTTTCTCCCTGCTCCGGCTTACTTGCGGGTCACGTTCAGTGTCGTGGCCGTGCTGCGCTGCCCGTTCTTGAGGGCTTCCACGTAGATCTTGGCGGCGGTGCGGTCGCCGTTCGCGTTGAACTTCACGTCGCCGGTCAGCAGGCCCTTGAAGGTGCCGCCACGCACGGCGGTCTCCACCTGTTCGCGGGTGGGCACCTTGTTGCCGTTGGCCTTGGCGGCGTTCAGGATGCCGGTCAGCAGCACCTTGGTCGAGTCGTAGGCCATGATGGCCGTGCCCTGCATGGGAGCGCCGAAGGTCTTCTGGTACTGGTCGGCGACCTTCTTGGCGGCGGGCACCACGGCGAGCGAGGGCGCGAGGCTGGTGAAGTAGACGTTGCTCACGTCCTTGCCCGCCAGCTTGACGTAATCGGGGCTGTCCAGGCCGTCGCCGCTGACGATGGGGGTCTGAACGCCCTTGGCGCGCAGCTGCTGGGTGAACGGCCCGATCTGGCCGTAGAGCCCGGCAAAGTAGATGGCGTCGGGCTTGAGTGTCTGAATCTTGGTGATGACCGCCGTGAAGTCGCGGTCTTCAGCGGGCACGCCTTCGCTCTGAACCACGCGCAGGCCCTTGGCCTTCATGGCCTTTTCGGCCTCGGCGGCCATGCCCTGACCGTAGGGGGTCTTGTCGTTGAGGACGTAGACCGACTTGGCCTTGAGCGTTCCGGCCACAAAGTTGCCGCCCGCCGAACCCTGGGCGTCGTCACGGGCGCACACGCGGTTGACGTTTTTCAGGCCCCGGTCGGTGACCTTTTCGCTGGTGGCGACAGGTGCGACGGCCACTAGGTGACTGGTGGACATCACCTGGGTCGCGGGAATCGCCACGCCGCTGGTCAGCGGGCCGACCAGACCCAGCACCGTCTTGTCGGCGACCACGCGCCGCGCCGCCGAGGTGCCGGTGGCGGGATCGGCCTGGTCGTCGTAGGCGACGAGCGAGAGATTCATGCCCAGTTTGGCGAACTCCGGCTTCATCTCGTTGATGGCGAGCTGGGTGCCGTTTTTCATCTGCACGCCGAGGTTGCTCACGGCGCCCGACAGCGGGCTGATGGTGGCGATCTTGACGGTGGTGGCGGCCTGGGCCTGCGACAGCAGCAGGGCGCTCAGGGCCGCGAGAAGAGCAGTCTTGTGCATGAACAACCTCCGAGAATAAGGTGGAAGCCTAAACCTAGCTAGGGCCAGATTCGGTCAACGGATTGCCGTATGACCGGCAGACTAGCGCAGCCGCCGGACGGATATCTGATGCCAAGTCAGTTTCCTTCTCACCTCACCCCGCTCTGTGCAGGTGACAGACCTCCTCGGCGGGGGAGGGCTAGACTCGCCGCATGATCGAGTCTTTCATCGGCCACACGCCCCTGGTGCAGTTGCGGCGGGTGGTCACGCCTGACATGGCCGACGTGTTTATCAAACTGGAGGGTCAGAACCCCGGCGGCAGCATCAAGGACCGCACCGCGCTGGGACTGGTGCAAGACGCCGAGCGCCGGGGCGTCCTCAAACCCGGCGGGACCATCGTGGAGCCCACCAGCGGCAACACCGGCATCGGGCTGGCGCAGGTGGCGGCGGCGAAGGGCTACAAACTCATCCTGTGCATGCCCGCCCAGATGAGCGAGGAGCGCAAGCGCACGCTGAGGGCCTACGGCGCCGAGCTGATTCTCACCGACCCCGAGCGCCGGATGCTCGCCGCCATCGAGGAAGCCGAGAAGATTGCCGCCGAAACGGGCGCGGTGATGATGAACCAGTTCGCCAACCCCGCCAACCCCGCCACCCACGAGGCGAGCACCGGCCCCGAGCTGTGGGAGCAGATGGAAGGACGCGTGGACGCTTTCGTGTACGGCACCGGCACCGGCGGAACCATCACAGGCACCGGGCGTTACCTCAAGCGGCAGGACCCGAACATTCAGGTCATCGCCTGCGAGCCCGCCCGCTCCAACGTCCTTTCGGGCGGCGAGCGTGGCAACCACGGGTTTCAGGGGATGGGGCCGGGCTTCATTCCCGACAACCTCGACCGCAGCCTGCTCGACGACGTGATTCAGGTCTGGGAGGAAGACGCCTACCCCCTTGCCCGCCGACTGGCGCAGGAAGAAGGCATCTTCATCGGCATGAGCAGCGGCGCGATGGTCTGGACCGCACTCGAAGTCGCCCGGCGCCTCGGCCCCGGCAAGCGCGTGGTCACCATCGCCTGCGACACCGGGGCGCGCTACTTGACCACGGCGCTCTTTTCCGGCGAGGGCGACACCCCGGCGGGTTATCTGCCGTATTCGCGTGAGCGGGTGGAGTGAGGGCTGTCTCCTGGGTCTTAGAGAGCATTTGACAGAATGATCTGGTCTGTCTTTGACCCTCTACCTTGATGGGACTCGTAGAGCTGCCCCGCAGAGAGGGCCTTGCGAAGCAAGGGGTGAGGGTGTTTTTTTCTGTCAAATGCTCTGCGGACCCTGAACCCGGCACCCCGCTCGCCTATACTCCCCCCCATGCTGTTTCTGTCCGTCTTGCTGCTGGCCGCCGCGTTTCTGGTCGGCAGTCTGCCCCTGGGTCACTGGCTGCTGCGCCGCGCCGGGGTCAGCACCCGCCTCAACAGTGCCCACAACCTGGGCGTCGAGAACGTCCTGCGCCGCGTCGGTCCCCGCCTCGCGTTCGGGAGCGCGGCGCTCGACTTTCTCAAGGGGCTGCTGGCGGTGGTCATGGCCTCCAGCCTCGGCCCTGGTTACGGCGGCGTGATGGTCCTCGCGGGGCTGGCGGCGTACCTGGGGCACCTCAACCCGCCGCGCTTTCTCTACGGCGAAACGCCCCCACGCGGGCGCGGCAACCTGGTGCTGCTCGGCGTGCTCGCCGGGTACGCGGTCACCGGGGCGCTGCCGCTGTGGCTCACGCTGGTGCCGCTCGTCGTGTACGCGGCGGTGGCGGGCTACTGGGGCTTTATCAGCGCGGCGACGCTGGCGGCGCTGGCAGCCCTTGCCGGGGTGGGGGCGCTGCTGCCGCTCACGACGGGCAGCAAGGTCGGGCTTCTGGGGCTAGGGCTGGCCGCCGCGTGGCGCTTCAAGGAAAACGTGGGCCGTATTCTCGACGGCACCGAGGCGCGGCTGGGCGAGGAAGTTCCGGTGGCGGGCAAGCGCGACGACGTGGTGGTCGCCGCCTTCATGATTCACCCGATGAACCTGCACGACTTCTGGTCGGCGCCGCGCTTCGCCTGGCTGCGGCCATTGGTCGAAAAGCGGCTGGTCACCGAAAAATCGGTGCGCCGCATGGCCGACGAGATGCGCCCGATGAAGGTGGGCGAGCTGCGCGGCATTCGCACGGCTCAGGGCAAGGAAATCCGCTGCTATCTGCTCTCGGCGCCGCTGCTGCCTGACCGCTTCCGCGACAATCCCGAGCTGGCAACCCGCCGCGCCATCGAGGGCGCCCGCCTCGCGCACGAGCTGGGGGCCGAGGTCTTCGGCCTGGGCGCCTTCTGGAGCGTGGTCGGCAACAAGGGTGTGGACGTGCAGGCCGCCGTGCCCGAAATTACCATCACCAACGGGGGCGCTTACACCTCCGGCACCATTAAGGCCGCCATCCCCGGCATCCTCAAGCACTTTGCCGAAACGGGGCGTGACCTGAAGCAGGCCACGGCGGGCATCGTGGGGGCCAACGGGGTGGTCGCCTTCGGCATCGCCCGCACCATCGCCCCGCAGGTCGGCAAAATCATCATGATTGGCCGCGACGCCGAGCGGCTGGAGCGCAGCGCCAACACCCTGCGCCGCGCCAATCCGAACACCGACATCGTGACCACCACCAGCTACGACTCGCTGAACGAGGCCGACCTGATTTTCTCGGCCACCAGCGACCCCAACCCGGTGATTTTCCCACAGCACGTCAAGCCCGGCGCCTGGATTTTCGACGAGGGCCGCCCTGCCGACGTGGACGAGAGTGTCCGCAACGTGCCCGGCGTGCGTATCATCCCTGGCGGGCTGGTGACGCCTCCCGGTTCCATGACCACCGGCATCGACCTGCAATTCGGCGTCGGCAACGTGCCCGCCTGCCTCGCCGAAACGCTGATTATCGCTGCAACGGGCGAACACCAGCGCAAGAGCCTGGGGCCGCAGACGCTGACCGAGAACATCAATTTCTTCGTAGACGAGGCCGAGAAACTGGGATTTAAGGTCGTGGACTGAGCGCGAGCTCTCAGAGCCTACCCAACCGGAAGCGGTGACCACAGTTCAGATGAAAAAGCCTCTTGATTGAACCTGTTGCTGGACTGCATGAATTGTTGGGTTGGTCCGTCAACGTTGAAAGATGCTCCTACACTGGCCTCCGAACTCAGTTTTCGGAGGTTTTCCTATGAAAAAAACACTGCTGACCCTGACGGCTCTCCTTTCCACCACCGCTTTCGCTGGGGGCGCCGCCGCGCCTGTCGCCGCTGAAGGCACCGTGACCGTGAACGGCGCCCAGGTGTACTACAAGGCCACCGGCTCCGGTCAACCGCTGCTGCTGATTCACGGCTACCCCCTGAACGGCGAACTGTTCAAGAACAACCGCATGATGTCCGGCTACCGCGTGATTACCGTGGACCTGCCCGGCTTCGGCAAGAGCAAGCTTGCCCCCGGTCAGACCGTGAGCATCGAGAACTACGCGCAGACCATGGTCGGCTTTATGGACGCCATGAAGCTCGACAAGGCCGTGGTCGGCGGCATGAGCATGGGCGGCATGACCCTGCTCCAGATGTACAAAATTGCGCCTGAGCGCTTCAAGGGCCTGATTCTGATTGACACCACCGCCGAGCCCGCCGGGATTGCCGAGGCGGCAATGTGGCGCGGCACCGCCCAGCAGGCGCAGCAAAAAGGCGTCGCCAGCCTGGTGGACCTGCTGATGCCCCGCATGCTGACCGGCGAGAGCCGCATGAAGATGCCCAACCAGGTCGCGCACCTCGGCAACCTCATCAAGCAGGCGAGCGTGGAAGGCGCGGTCGGCGCGGGCAACGCCCTGGCCTCGCGTCCGGACGCCAACCCGGTGCTGCCGACCATCAAGGTGCCCACCCTGATCGTGGCGGGCCTGGAGGACAACGTAACGGCTCCCGAGCTGCAAATGAAGATGAACAAGGCCATCCGGGGCAGCAAGCTGGTGCTGATTCCCGGCGCCGGACACGCCTCCACCTTTGAGAAGGCCGGTGCCATGAACGCCGCTGTGGCGAACTGGCTGCGTACCGTGCGCTGAATCCAGTCTCAATGAGCAAAGGCCGGAGCTTTGATGCTCCGGTTTTTGTTTTGGGATGGGGACCGCAGCTTAAGAGGTCACGGCCCCCACCTGCCGCTGCTCCTCGGCCAGCCGCGCCCAGTCAATCCGGCGACGGCGCCGCTCGAAAATCAGCACTTTGGCGAGTTCGTCGGCCACGCGGGCGAGCAAGACGCCCCAGACGCCCAGCGGCGTGTACAACCCCAGCCCAATAGCGAGCGGCAGCCCGACCAAGAAGGCGCCCACCACGTCGCCGGTAATCACGCCTTTGCCGTCGCCCACGCTCGGCAGGGCGCCGCCGCCCAGAATCATGTTGCGGACCTTGATGACCTGCGCCGCAGCGTTGATGAGGATGCCGAGCAGCGCGATGTGCTGCACTTCGGCGCCCACCTTCGGAAAGACCAGTGGGACCAGCAGGCCGCTGAGCGCGAACAGCAGCCCAAACGCGAGGCCGGTCACCAGCCCGGTGCGGCTGATGAGGGCCAGCCAGCGCTGCGCCCCCGCGCCGTCCCCCGCGCCCAGGCTGCGGCCCAGCAGCACGGTCGTGGCGCTCATCAGCCCGAAGCTGCCCACGATGAAGATGCCCTCCAGTGTGGTCACGATGCCCGCCGCCGCCAGGGCCACCGTGCCCACCCGCGCAAACACGGCGTTGTACATGAACCCGCCCAGGCCCCAGACAAATTCGGTGAAGGCGAGCGGCGCACTGAGGGCCAGCAGCGGCCCGACAATCTCGCGCCAGCTGCTGCGTCCCGGCAGCGTGAAGGCCGCCAACTGGCGCGGCCCGTACACCTGAAAGGCGAGGTAGAGCGCCTTGAAGGTGTTCGCCGCTGCCACCGCCCACGCCGCGCCGACCAGCCCCAGGCGCGGCAGCCCCAGCTGACCGAACACCAGCCCGGCGGCGAGCAGCGCTTCGAGCGCCACGCTGAGCAGGGTGGCGACCAGCGGCGTGCGGGCGCGGCCCAGCGACCTCAGCGCCCCGCTCAGCACGCCACCGATCAGCCCCGGCACCAGCGACAGCATCACGATTTGCAGGTACGGCGCGGCGGCCCCGGTCACGTCGGGAGCGCCCCCGGCCAGCCGCAGCAGCGACGGCGCCCCCAACGTGGTCGGCACCGTCAGCGCAGCCCCCAGCAGCGTCCCGAGCAGCAGGGTCGCGCTGAGGGTGTGGTTCACCCCCGCCCGGTCCCCGGCCCCGAAGCGCCGCGCAATCAGGATGCTGGTGCCCGCCCCCAGCGCCCCCAGAGTGACGAAAAACAGAAAGCTGAGGCTCCCCGCCAGCCCGACCGCTGCCACCGCCACGGCGCCGAGGGTCCCCACGATGACCTGATTGATGAAGGTCAGCACGAGTTGAATGACCATTTCCAGGCTGACCGGCACGGCAATGGCGGCAATCTCGCGCCCCGGTGACTGGAACGATGCAGCAGGAGCGGCAGCAGGCGCAGACATACCGCGCCACCCTATCCGATTAAGGGGTGGTCAGGCGGCGGTAAGTGCTCTGCACGGTGCCGGTGCGGTCGAACACGCGGGTCTGAACATGCTCCCAGCGCACATCGGCCTCCAGCGGCCCGAACAGCGGGCGCCCCTGCCCGAGCAGAATTGGCAGCCGCGTGACCGTCAGTTCGTCGAGTAATTCGGCCCGGATGAAGGACTGCAAGACCTGCCCGCCGTCCACGTAGACGCCTTTCGCGCCGTCCAGCAGAGGCAAGAGGTTAGGCAGTTCGCCGCTGTGGAGCTCCAGCAATCCGTGCAGCCGCGCCGGGAGGTCAGCTTCTCCCAGCGTCCGGCTCAGCACGATGACGCGCAGGCCGGCATACGGCCACTCGGGAAAGTCGCGCACGGTTTCAAAGGTGCCCCGACCCATCACCAGCGTGTCCACCCGCGACACGAAGGCTGCGTAGCCGTGGTCCTCGCCGGGTTCTTCCGCCAGCGCGAGCCAGTCGAGTTCGCCGCCGGGCCGAGCAATCAAGCCGTCCAGCGAGCAGGCGATGAAGGCGAGCAGGGGAGGGCGCGGCATGGGCTCAGCATAAGAGGACGAGCCGGGAAAAGGGCAGGCAGAAAAAAGGCCGGAGCGCCCTGGCCCCGGCCCTCTCTCCCAGCCCTGATTACTCGGTCTGGACGCTCTCGCCCTGGCTGACCTGTTGCTGGCCCATTTCGCTCTGCTGGGCGCGCAGTTCGGCTTGCCTCTCCTCGCGGGGGTTGACATTGTTCAGCACGCGCTCGAAGGCGGCGACCACCTGGTCAATCTGCTCCTTGCTGATGACCGCCGGGGGCAGGAAGCGCACGACGAGCGGCGTGGCGGCGAGGCACAGCACGCCCTCGTCGTGCTCCATCGCGTGGATGTAGGGGGCGCTCTTTTCCTTGAGTTCCACGCCAATCATCAGGCCCAGGCCGCGCACCTCGCGGATTTTGGGGGACTGAATGGCGCGCAGTTTGTCCATCATGTACGCGCCCTTTTCGCGGGCCTGCTCGGCCAGCCCTTCGCGCTTCATGGCGCGCAGCGAGGCGACGCCGGCGGCCATGCTCAGCGGGTTGCCGCCGAAGGTGGTGCCGTGTCCGCCCGCCGGCATCCGGTCAGCGACTTCGCTCATCATGGCAAAAGCGGCGGTGGGGGTGCCGCCCGCGATGGCCTTGGCGAGGGTCATGCCGTCCGGGATTACGCCGAAGTGCTCGCAGGCGAACATCTTGCCGGTGCGGCAAAAGCCGGTCTGAATTTCGTCGAGAATCAGCAGGGCGCCCTTTTCACGGGTGATGCGACGGGCCTCCTGAATAAACTCGGCGCTCGCCGGGCGCACGCCGCCCTCGCCCTGCACGGGTTCCATGATGACGGCGGCGGTCTGCTCGGTCACGGCGGCCCGCAGTTCGTCGAGGTTGCCGTAGGTCACGAAGTCCACGCTCTTGTTGTCCACGGCGTCGCCGAACGGCTCGCGGTACTTCGGCTCCCAGGTAAAGGACAGCGCGCCCAGGCTGCGGCCCGAAAATCCCCGCTTCATGCTCACGAAGCGCGAGCGGCCCGTCGCGGTGATGGCGAACTTCTTGGCCGCTTCCATCGCCTCGGTGCCGGAGTTGCACAGAAACACGCGGTCCAGGCCCTGCGGCAGCACGCCGACGAGTTCTTGCAGAAATTCGGCCCGCTTGTCGTTGGGCACGGTCTGGGGCATCACCATCAGCTTGCCCGCCTGCTCCTGCACGGCCTTGACCACATCGGGGTGGCTGTGGCCGAGCGTCGCCACGCCGTAGCCGACCACGCAGTCGATGTACGAGCGGCCATTCTCGTCCCACACCGTCGCGCCCTGCCCGCGCACCATCACCACGTCGTGCTTGTTGTAGACGCCGCTGTCGTACTTCTTTTCGGCGGCGAGCCACTTGCTCGGATTCTGTTCGTTGCCCGTCATGCTGCCCAGTGTAGGGGCTGCGGCGGTGGGGGCGTCCAGCTTGGCTGAGCTTTTGCTTGGGCTTGCCTGGGGACACTCAGGCTGAGACTTGCTCAGTCCCAGTCCCACTCGCGCCAGTCGCTCGGCTGGGCATCGGAGGTGGAAGTGGCAATGCGTTTGGCGGCCCCTTTGGGCTCACCTGGCGCGGGGAACCACTCGTAGACCACGCTGAGGGCAGTGTCGAGCCGCTCCAGCAGCAGGGTCCGCAGTTGCCCCGCTTCCTTGTCGGTCACGTTGCCGAGTTCCTGTTCTAGCTGGCGTTGTACGTGCTCCAACCCGGCCAGGTACGGCGCGCGGGCCTTGTTCTTGGCGCCCTTGCGGACGGGTTCGGGGTGAATGGTCGGCACGTAGCTCGCGGCGGCGGCGTGCAGCAGGGCCTGACGCTTCGCCTCGCGCACTTCGCGGTTGCGGGCGGCGCGTTCACGGGCGTCGGCGGCTTTGGCCTGCGCCGCCAGAAAGGTGTCGTCGCGCTCGGCCTCGTCCACCCGCGTTTCCAGATACAGCTTGACCGGCGGCAGGCGGCGGCCCCCCATCTTCAGGCCGTTGGGGCGAGTCAGGTCGTGCGGCCCCAGGAACTTTTCAATCAGGCGCGGCGTCCAGCCCCGGTCCTTGAGGTCCTGCGTGGCGAGGTAGCCGGGCGGATTGACGGGTTTTTCCCGGTCGGCCTTTTCCTTTCTGGCGGTCGGCACGGCTCAGGCCCCGGTCGGCCCGTGCTGAGGCCATTCTCTGCGGAGCAGGTCGAGCCGCACCGAGTCGTAGCGCTGTCCCCCGACCACGCGCGCCTCGCGCACCCGCGCGCATTCCTGAAAGCCCAGGCGCCGGGCGGCCCGCATCATCCGCTCGTTGCCGCTCCAGGTAGTCACGGTCAGGGTGTGGGCGTCGGTCCAGTCGAGCGTGTCCTGCACCCACAGCGAGAGCGCTCGCGTGCCCACGCCGCCCTCCCAATACGCTGGGTCGTAAATCAGGATGCCGAGGTCCCACCAGCCGCCGCCCGCGGGTTCCTCTTCCGAGCGGTTGACCATGCCGACCACCTGACCGCCGACCTCGATCACGCGCTCGTCGGCGTCGGGGGGCGTGACCTGGAGGTAGCGGATATACGCCTGCATCGTCTCGCTCGTCTGCGCGGCGGGCGTGTAGGGCGCGTCCCACTCGCGCCACGCCGCTCGCTCGTCGGTCAGCCAGCGTGTGAAAGTGGGCAGGTCCTCGGGGCGGCGGTCTCGCAGGACAACGGGTTGAGAAGAGAGGTCCGGCACGGCGGGGAGTATAGGGGGGTTTGGGCTGCGGCAATGGGTGCCGACGTCCGAGGCTTTACCCTCGCCGCTCCATCCGGGTGTAGCCGTGCCCTGCCAGTTCGCGCCGTCCGGCAGGCACAAATCCGCTGCGTTCGTACAGCCGCCGCGCCGGGTTGCCGTCTTCCACCAGCAGGGTCAGCGGCACGCCCAGCGTCTGAGCCCGCTGCGCGCAGGCGTCGATGAGGGCGGCGCCGATGCCCTGCCCCCGCGCGGCGGCGGTGGTCGCCAGGGTGTCGAGGTACAACTCGTCGCCTTCGGTTTCGCGGGTGATGTCAGGTGAGAGCTGCTGGCGGCGGCGGTGCTCGCGCAGCGGGGCGTCGAGGTCGTCGGCTTCCTCGCCGAGGTAGGTCAGCGCGAGGCCCACCGGCTGAGCACCGAGTTCGGCAATCAGGACGTTGGCATAGCTCAGGCGGTTGCCGGGCTGCACGAAGAACTCGGCGATGACGGGCGCGGCGGCCTCGTCGCTCTGCGTGGCGGTCAGGTGGTGGCCCACGGCGCCGATGGCTTCCTGAATCAGCGGGGCGACAAAGGCGGCGTCAGCGGGCTGTGCGGGGCGGATGTTCAGTGGGGGTCGGGACGTGTTCATGCCGGCCATTCTCCCACTCGCGGCGCAAGATGCCCAGTTTCACGCTGTCCCAGCGCTGGCCCTGCCACAGCCGCGCTTCGGGAATCCGGGCGCACTCGCGGTAGCCGGCGCGCTGGGCCGCGCGAACCATCCGTTCGTTGCCGCTCCAGGTGGTCAGGGTGATGAGGTGGGCGTCCGTTTCGGCGAAGGTGGCGTCTGTCCACAGGCGCAGGGCTTGCCTGCCGAAGCCGCCACCCCAGTGGGCCGGGTCGTAGATCAGGACACCGATTTCCCACCAGCCACTGTCGCGCGGTTTTTCCTGAAAACGCGAAATCTCGCCGATGCAGCGGTCATCCAGGGCAATGATTCGGAGGCCTTCCGACCCCTGCTCGTTCATTTTGGCGCAGTACTCGGCCAGACCGAGCGTGGACGGCTGGGAGGGCTCATGAAAATAGGGGGCGTCCCAGAGCTTCCATGCTGGGCGGGGCTGTTCATGCTCCCAGTGCCACTGAATTGGTAAGTCTTCGGGGCGGCGTTCGCGCAAGGTCAGTTCGGGCATCATGGTCAGGCTAGCTGGGAGGACAGCGCGGCACATCGGCCACTTGGCGGACGCTCCCGATTTCTCCCTCAAGGTCACCTCAACCGCTTCCAACCCCCGCCGCGCCGGGTGCCCGTACCGTGAAGCCATGCCCCTGAAACCCGAGATTCCCAAGCCCGAAGCCGAGCAAAAGCGCGTCGGGTTCGCCATCGTCGGCATCGGCAAGCTCAGCGCCGAGGAACTGATTCCGGCGGCCCGGACCAGCCAGCACGCCTACATCGCTGCACTCGTCACGAGCGAGGAGGACAAAGGCGAAGCGTTCGCGCGGGCCTTCGACCTCACGCCCGACGACGTGTACAGCTACGACGACTTTGAAAAGCTCGCCGGGCGCGACGACGTGGAAGCCGTCTACATCGTGCTGCCCAACTCTTTGCACCGCGAGTACGTGGAGCGGGCCGCGAAGATGGGCAAACATGTGCTGTGCGAAAAGCCGCTGAGCGTCAACGAGCAGGACGCGCAGGCGATGGTGGACGCCTGCCGGGCGGCGAACGTGCTGCTGATGACCGCTTACCGCTGCCAGTACACCCCCGAACACTGGGCGGCCCGCGACGCCGTGCAGGGCGGCAAACTCGGCAAAGTCAAGCTGCTCGACTCCATCCACGTGCAGTCCGAGGACGACCCCAGCGTGTGGCGGCTCAAACTTGACCTCGCCGGGGGCGGCCCGCTGCCCGACGTGGGCCTCTACAGCGTCAACATCATCCGCTTCGTGCTGGGCCAGGAGCCGGAGTGGGTCTTCGCCGCGCTGCACCAGCCAGAGGGCGACCCGCGCTTTGGGGAAGTCGAGGAATCGGTCAGCGCCATGCTGGGCTTTCCCGGCGGCGTCATCGCCAACGTGCTCACCAGCTACGGCGCCCTGAAAACCACCACCCTGCGCGTGATGGGTGAGGAAGGCAGCCTGCTGATGGACCCGGCGTTTCCCTACGACGGCCTGGGGCTGGAAATCACCACCGACGACGGCACCTTTTCCCCCAGTTTCCCCGAGTACGACCAGTTCTCCCGCGAGTTCGACCACTTCGCGCAGTGCGTTCGCGGCGGGCAGACGCCGTGGACGCCCGGCGAGGAAGGTGTGGCCGACCACCGCGTGATGGACGCTATCTACGAGAGCGCGCGCACCGGCAAACGGGTGGAGCTGCGGCCCGTGGAGAAGAAAGACGCCTCACGCGGCCCGCAGAAGCCGGAGCTGCCCGGCGAAGGCCAGTAAAACTTTCCGGGAAAAGGCCCTCTTGCCGCTGGCGGGGGGCTTTTTCTCTGGTTGACAGGCCATAAAAAAGCCTCAGCACACTGGCTGAGGCTCTTTTTCGTTGTGGGGTGATACGTGTTGCATCCAATTCCCTAAAACCCGGAAAAGCGCCGGATTTTAGTCCATTTCCCGCAACACGTATTTTTTGCCACTCGCTCCGCTCGGGTTTCATCGCTAAGTTTTAGCGATTCAACCGCAATTTGTATGACAGGTTAGCGCTTACTGCTTGCGCTCGTTGCCGCCGAGGTTGTCTTCCAGCTCGCTGAGCTTATCGGCCTTTTCCTTGTCGCTCATGTCCTTGTCCATGCCATTGGCGTCCACGTTGCCGGTGGCGCCCTGCATGCCTTCCTCAATCACTTCTTGCTGGTCGGTGTTGCCGATGTTGTCGTCTGCCTTGGTCATGCGGTCAGTCTGGACCGGGTGCAAGTTCCGTGGGTGGGAGCCGCGTGTATCAAATCTTCAGCCCCGCAGCGGCGGCCAGTGCCCGGCCACTCGCGGCGGGCTGCGCGAGGGCGGCACGGGCGAGCGGCAGGCGTACCCGGCCCCCCGTCTGCGCGAACACCCGCAGCATGGTCCGCGCCAGGGTGCCCGCGTCGGTGTCGGGGTGCAGGAAACGCGCCCACTGCTCGCGCGGCAGGCCGAAGAAGGTGCCGAAAAAATGCGGCAGCTCGGCCCGTTCCAGCCCCAGCAGCGCCCCCACGCCGAGCAGATGCACCTCGCGGGCGGCGCGTCGCTCCGGGGACCACAGGGCGGCCCAGCCAGCGGCGGCGGCGTCTTTACCCTGGCAAAGGGCTGTGGCAATGGCGGTGGCCACTCCCGGCGCGTCACTGAGTGCCCCGGCCACCTGAAAACCGCTCACCGGATGGACCCGGCCCGCCGCCGCGCCGTAAGCGAGCACGCCGCCAGGCGCGGGGGCCTGGGCATTCATGGGAAAGGCCACCCATTCCTCGCTCTCGGTGGCGTGGGGCGGTGTGCCCTGGGCGCTCAGCCGGGCGAGCAGCCGCCGCCGCAACTCGGCGCGGGTCGGAGCAGGCCGGGCAATCAGGCTCGTTTCCTCCACGAAATAGCGGTCCCCGCCGAGGTGCATGGCGTAGAGAAAGGTCGCCTCGCCCCGCTTCAGCTCCGGCGCGGGCGTGCGGTAGTCCATCCACACCATGCTGCCGGGTGTGACCGGCGGGCGGCGAAAGCGGGCCACCACCCCGTAGGCCGTCTGCAACGCCGCGCCACCGGGAAACCGGACCGGAGACACGAGCGCCCCATGCCCACTGGCGTCCACGACCAGCCGGGTCTGCCAACGCTCGCCGCCCGCGCCGTACACGGTCCAGCCTGCGCCGCTGCGCTCGGCGTGCAGGGCGGCTCCTTCCACCCAGGTCCAGTCGGCAAGCCCGCGCAGGGTCCGCAGCAACGCGGCGTTGTCGAGCAGCGCATAAGGCTGCCCCAGCGATGTGGGCTGGGGACCGGTGTACGCGCGCACGTCGGTCCAGACCTGCTCCGCGCAGCCTCGCGCCCAGGTGGGCAGGTCGCCGAGCCAGGCCCCGTAGGTGGCGGGAAAAGGCCGGGGTGGATGCGGTGCGAGCTGCTGCACGTCCAGTCCCCGCGCGGCGAGTTCGGCGCTCAGGGCGGTGCCGCTCGGGCCGCCGCCGATGACCAGCACGTCGGAACTCGCGGGGGAAAAAGGCGCCATGTGTCTCAGGCTAAAGCGGGCGCGGGTCAGGGGGCCGCACGCCAGGCGACAAACCGGGTGGGAAAGTGGAGGAGCAGAACGCCCCTCAACGCAACCGGAACTTGAACAGCAGCGGCGTGCTCGGCTGGCTGCTGCCGCCGGGCGGCTCCACGCTGACGGCGAGCACGGCTTGCAGTGGCATCGGGTGGGTCATCACGTCGCTGGCGAACAGCCCCAGCGAGCGCGGCAGCGAAGCGTTGGCCGGGCCGGGCAGCAGCCGCCACAACTGGTAGATGCGCCCCGCTTCTAGGGGCCGGTCCATGCGGACATACACCCGGCCATCGTCCAGACGCACCAGCCGGGCCACCGCGCCGCCCGGCCCGTACACAGCCTCCAGCTGGGCATTCGGCACCGCCGCGTAGCGGGAGGCGGCGTCGCCTGCCGGGCGCAGTGCAAAGCCCAGAACCAGCGCGAGGCCGAGCGCCAGCAGCGCAGGCAGCGCCCACGACGGGCCGGGAAAGCGGCCCCCGGCGGGGCGGGTACGGGCAGGCGCCGCTGGGGCAGGAGTCAGGGCGGGCGGCGCGGCAGGGCGACCCACAGGAGCTACCGGCTGCTGCTTGGCGGTTTCGGCCCGCACCCGTTCGAGCAGCCGCAGGTCGGCGCCTGGGGGCACAGTCTGCGCCTGCACGTCGAGGTCGGCGAGCAGCGAGGTCAGGGCGTCGAGGTCGCGCCGCAGGGCCGTTCGCAGCGCGGGGTCGTGGTCGAGGGCCTGCCCCACCCGCTGCTGGTCTTCGCTGCTCAGTTGCCCCAGCGCCAGCGCCAGCAGCTCCTGCCGCGTAACGCTCATGCCTGGACCTCGGGCGCGGTGGTCTCCGGGCTTTGCTCGGCGGGTTGGGTGGCTTCGGGTTCTGCGTTAGGGAGAGGTTCTGAAACAGGCAAAGTGGCCTCGGAAGCTTCCGGCAGCACCGCCTCCGCCTCTGTCTCCGGCTCGCGCTGTTCCGGGCGGCGCGGCGGTTCCCAGGGTTCCACCCGCGTGACCGGCGCGGTGGCGGCGAGGCTGGACAGGGTGGGGAAGAGGTCGTCCTCTGCCGCTTCTGCGGTGGGTTCTGCGGGCGGGGCGGGGGCAGGCACTGCCGCTTTTGCCAGCGCTTCCTGTGCGAGTCCCGGCAGGCGGCTGATGGCCGAGAGCAACGCTTCCTCGACGGCGGGCTGCGGCAGGCCGCTGATTTCTGCGAGGCGGGCGGGCGGCTCGCCGCAGTAGTAGGCCAGCGCCAGCAGGTGCAGGTCCTGGTCGCCGGGGGTGTCGAGGCGCCCGAACTGGTCGTGCAGCCGCAGGGTGCCGCCCGCGCCGCGCCGCAGTTGCAAGAAGCGGTGGTGGGCGATGCTGATGAGCCAGCCATGCACGCTGGCCCGCGCGGGTTCGTAGTGGGCGGCGTGGTGCCAGGCGGTCATGAGCGCGTCCTCGACTCCTTGCTGAATGGCCTCGGGCGACGCCAGAATGCGCCCGCCGAGGCCGTAGAGCGCCCGGGCGTAGCGGCGGTGCAGTTCGAGCAGCGCGCCCTCGTGCCCGGCGGCCATGTCGCGCAGCACCTGTTCGTCGCTGGGAAAAGCCGGAGCGGGCCCTGGCCGGGCGCCGGAATCGGTCGAAAAAGGCCCCGCAGGGGGGGCGTGGGAGAAGGGGTCGGCGCTCATGCTTCTGCCGGTCAGCTTACCGCACTGTTCCTGCCACTGTTCCCGCCCGGCACCCGCCTCGGCGCACTGGCCCGGAGAGAGCCGCCAGTGAGAGTCGCCGGGGGGAAATGGGAAGAGTGCCCCTGGTCAGGCGCCCGGCTTCGCTCTAACCTCTGCCCAACCAGGGCGTGGTGTACTGCGGCCCGTCGCGGTCTTTCCGGCGTCCCTGTTCACGTTTTCGCTCTCACTTTTTCTGGAGGAACTCCATGTCACTTGGACCATTCGAAATTATCCTGATTCTGGTCGTGATCGCTCTCCTGTTCGGTGCCAAAAAGCTCCCCGAGCTGATGAAAGGCATGGGCCAGGGCATCCGCGAGTTCAAGAACGAGGTCAAGGACCCCGCCGCGCCGGTGCCGCCTCTCCAGCCCGGCCAGCCCCTCCAGCCGGGTCAGACCGCGCAGACCACCGTGACCGCTCAGCCGGTGGTGGACGTGGCCTCGCGCCAGCTCGACCCCATGATCGACCCGGTGACGGGTGCGCCGGTGGTCAACGAACCCGTCGTGCAGGTGCCCGGCGAGCGCCGCTGAGGCCCGCACGTCGAGACTGAAGACTGAAAGGACGACTGCCATGACCCAATTGCCGCCCCCGGAGCAGACCGTGCTTAAGCCAGCCCCGCCGGAACTGGCGAGCGCGCCGCTGTTCGACCACCTTGAGGAGCTGCGGCGGCGCCTGATTCTCAGCGTCGTGTTTCTGGCCGTCGGCATGGTGATCGCCTTTACCTACCGCGTGCAGCTTATCGAGCTGGTCAAGGTGCCGCTGACCTACTCGGAGCTCTACACCACCGGCAAGGTGCAGCTCGTGACCACCAAGCTCGCCTCGCAGCTCTTGCTGAGTTTCAACCTCGCCTTCTGGGCGGGGCTGACGCTGGCGCTGCCTTTTATCGTGTGGCAGATCTGGGCGTTTATCGCGCCGGGGCTCTACCCGCAGGAGCGGCGCTGGGGCCTGCCCTTCATCCTGGGCGCGGGGTTCGCCTTCGCGGCGGGCGTGGTGTTCGGCTACAAGCTGGTGCTGCCGACGATGGTGCCCTTCCTGATCGAGTTTCTGGCCGGGACCGTCACCCAGATGCAGGACCTGCAGGAGTACATCGGTACCGTCGTGACCTTTCTGGTCGCTTTCGGGGTGGCCTTCGAGCTGCCGATCCTGGCGGTGATCCTGACGCGGCTGGGCATCGTCAACCATACGATGCTGCGCCAGGGCTGGCGCTTTGCGCTGATCGGCATCATGATTCTGGCCGCCGTCATCACGCCCACCCCTGACCCCGCCAACATGGCGCTGGTGGCGGTGCCGCTCTACGCGCTGTACGAACTCGGCGTGGTGCTCTCGCGGGTCTTCCGCGTGATTGCGCCCGAGGAACAGGAGCGGCCCGCGCCGATGTCCTGAGCGCCTCCCCCCCCCGCGCCGCCTCCCCCCCGCGCGCCCCCTTCCGTGCCCCGGAGGGGGCCTTTTTTGGCGCTGTTTGCCGGGTGTGTTTCCCGCGGCGCTTCCCGCTCACCCCCAGGGCATACACTGACCCGCAGACCTATGGACCCCGTTTTTTTACAGATCGGCAACTTTACGATTGCCTGGTACGGCGTGCTGATGATGCTGGGCATCGCAGCCGGCTACTGGCTGGGCCTCAAGCTGGCGCGCGAACGCGGCCTGAACGCCGACCTCTTCGAGCGGATGATTCTCTGGATGCTGTTCTGGGGCTTCGTCGGGGCGCGGCTGGTGTTCGTGCTGACCTCGTGGCACATCTTCGAGGGCATCCCCTTTCCACGCGTGCTGCTCGACATCGTCAACCTTCGCAACGGCGGCATTTCCATTCACGGTGGGCTGATCGGCGGGGTACTTACGCTGATTTACTTTGCCCGGCGCTACCGCCTCAACTTCTACCAGTACGCCGATCTCGCGGTGCCGGGCGTCGCCTTCGGCATCATCGGCGGACGCCTGGGCAACATCATGAACGGCACCGACACGGTGGGCCGCGTGACCGGCTGGCCCATCGGCTACCACTGGCCCGCCAGCGCCCGCGCCTTTCACGAGGGCATGTGCCGCCCCAACCCCAACCCCGACATGGACCTTTCCAAGTACTGCCACGAGGTCGGCGGCCAGATCATGATGACTGCGCCGGTGCACTTCACGCAGCTCTACGGCGTCATCATCGGCATCATCCTCGCCGTCGCGTCTTACTTCTGGCTCAAGTCCAGAGTGCCCGGCTGGGCCTTCTGGCAGTTCTGGCTGTGGTACTCCATCCTGCGCGCCGGGTGGGAAGAAACCTTCCGCCTCAACCCGCTGACCATCAAGACCTACCTCAATCAGGGTCTGGACGCCCCCGGCATCGGCCTGTGGACCGACACCCAGATTTTCAGCGTGCCGCTCATTCTGGTCAGCCTGTGGATGCTGTGGCGACTGCGCCAGCGTCGGCAGGTGACGGTGCCCACCGTGCCCGTCCAATCACAGAGCTAATCCAGCCGCAGGGCTGAGCCAGACGAACTATGCAAGGGCCGGGGCGAACGCTGCCTCGGCCCGTTTTCCTGCCCCTTCCGGGCTTGTCCCTTTCCGTCTCATCTCTTCAGCCTCTACACTGCGCCAAAGGTGACAACCATGACCGAACAAACCCGTCCCCTGGACGTAGTGATTCTTGCCGCCGGGCAAGGCACCCGCATGAACTCCGCCCTTCCCAAGGTGCTGCACCCCGTCGCGGGCCGCCCGATGGTCGCCTGGGCCGTGAAGGCCGCCCGTGACCTCGGCGCGCGCAAAATAGTCGTCGTGACCGGGCACGGCGCCGAGCAGGTGGAAGCCGCCGTGCAGCAGCCCGGTGTGGCGTTTGCCCGTCAGGAGAGGCAGCTCGGGACCGGCGACGCCTTTCTCAGCGGAGCCTCGGCGCTCACGGAAGGCGGCGCCGACATTCTGGTGCTTTACGGCGATACGCCGCTGCTGCGGCCCGACACCCTGCGCGAACTCGTCGCCAGCCACCGCGAGCAGGGCAGCGCCATGACCGTGCTGACCGGCGAACTGCCCGACGCCACCGGCTATGGCCGCATCGTGCGCGGTGAGGGCGGCGCGGTGGAGCGCATCGTGGAGCAGAAAGACGCCAGCGACGCTGAAAAGGCCATCGGGGAATTCAACTCCGGCGTCTATGTCTTCGACGAGCGGGCGCCCGAACTCGCCCGGCGCATCGGCAACGACAACAAGGCGGGCGAGTACTACCTGACCGACCTGCTCGGCCTTTACCGCGCGGGAGGCGCCACCGTCCGCGCCTTTCGCCTCTCCGACCCCGACGAGGTGCTCGGCGCCAACGACCGTGCGGGCCTGACGCAGCTTGAGGCCACCCTGCAACGCCGCATCAACGAGGGGCACCTGAAAGCGGGCGTGAGCATCTCGCTGCCCGGCACCGTGCTGATCGAAGACACCGTGGAGATCGGGCGCGACGTGGTGATCGAACCCGGCGCATTGCTGCGCGGGCAAACGCGAATTGCCGGGGGCGCCGTGATCGGGGCGTACTCGGTCATCACCGACTCGGTCATTCACGAGCGGGCCGTCATCAAGGCCCACAGCGTGCTGGAACAGGCCGAAGTCGGCGCGGGGAGCGACGTGGGGCCCTTTGCCCGCCTGCGCCCCGGCAGCGTGCTCGGCGAGGGCGTTCACATCGGCAACTTCGTGGAAACCAAGAACGCGCGGCTCGATGCGGGCGTCAAGGCGGGGCACCTCGCTTACCTCGGTGACGTGGAAATCGGTGCGGAGACCAACGTCGGCGCGGGCACCATCGTCGCCAACTTCGACGGCCTGAACAAGCACCAGAGCAAAGTCGGCGCGGGCGTCTTCATCGGGTCCAACACCACCCTGATCGCGCCGCGCGTGGTGGGCGACGCGGCGTTCATCGCGGGCGGCAGCGCCATTCACGACGATGTTCCCGAAGGGGCGATGGCTGTGGCACGCGGCAAACAGCGCAACATCGAGGGCTGGGCGCGGCGCTACTGGGCGGCCCCCGAGCGACGCGAGAAACTTGCCAAGAAGCTGCCCTGGCTGGCGGGGTGGCTGAGCCGGACGCAGGGGTAAGGGGCCGGACGCAGGGGTAAAGGAAAAAGTGGAGGGGCGCCGAGGGCCGCAGGGTTCCGGGCGCCCTTTTTCTTTGGCCGTTGTTACCCTGCTCCCTTGCCCCGGCCATTTGCCAGCCGCCGTCCGCCTACAATGCCCCCGCATGTCCGCCGCGCCGCCCCGCCTCCTGCTGCCTCTGTCCCGCCTGCTGGTCATCTCACGCCCTGCGTTGTGGGTGAACACCATCGGCACGCTGGTGACGGGCGTGTGGCTGACCGGGCGGTTGTATACGCTCGACGGCGGGGTGCTCGCGCTGCTGCTGTACCTGACGCTGCCGTTCAACCTGCTGATCTACGGCCTCAACGACCTCGCCGACCGTGAGGAGGACGCCCGCTCGAGCCGCAAGGGGGGCTGGCAGGGCGCCCGGCTGCGGCCCGAGGAGGAAGGCCCGCTGCGCCGCTCCACGCTGCTGCTCAACGCGCCGCTGCTGCTGGGGCTGGCGATGTGGTTGCCGCCCGCCGCGACCGCCACATTGCTGCTCGCGGCGGCCCTGTTCGTGGGCTACAGCCTGCCGCCGCTGCGCTTCAAGGCGCGGCCCTTTCTGGATGGCCTGAGCAACGTGGCCTATGCGCTGCCGCTCGCGCTGCCGGCTCTGGCCCTCGGTGCGCCGGTCCCCTGGGCGCCGCTGCTCGCGCTGATGAGTTACTCGGTGGGCAAGCACGCCTTCGACGCCGCGCAGGACATTCCCGCCGACCGCGCCGCCGGGACGCGCACGGTGGCGACCACGCTCGGCACGCGGGGCGTCGCGGCCTACGCGCTGGCGTGGTTCACGCTCGCCGGGGCGCTGCTGTGGCCGGTGTCGCGCCTGACCGCGCTGGCGCTGTGGCTCACCTGCGGCGGCATGGCGCTCGCGCTGCTGCGGCGCCCGGCGCCCGAGCAGGCGGGCAGGCTCTATCCGCTGAGCATCGTCACGCCCTGGATTGTGGGCAGCGTGGCGGGTGTGCAGCTCGTCTACCTCCTGGCGCGCGGCCAGTGGGACGGCCTGTGAAGTCGCCTGTGGAGTCGGTCGGCATCCTGGGCGGCGGCCTCGCCGGACTCGCGCTCGCCTGCCTGCTCGCCGGGCGCGGGCACGCCGTCACGGTGTACGAACGGGACCGCGCCGGGGGCAAGCTGCGCCGTGCGGAGGCAGGCGGGCTGACCTTCGACACTGGCCCGAGCCTCTTCACCTTTCCCGAGGTCTGGCGCGCGCTGCTTGCCCGCCTCGGCGAACCCGACCCGCTGGAGCTGCGCCCCCTGCCGGGCGGCCTGGGCGTGCAGCACACCCCGTTCGGCGCGCTGCCGCTGCCGGTGCCGCCGGAGCATCCGCTGGCGGGCGAGTGGCAGCGGTACGTCGCCGCCGTCTCCCCGCTGCGTTCCCACCTGCTGGCGCTGCTGACCACACCGCCGCGCCTGACTTCGCCGGACTTTCTGCGCGCCAGTCGGGCATTGGCGGGGGTGCTCGGCCCCCACCTCAGTGCTGAGAGCTGGATTGCCGCCCACGACTTTGCTCCGGCGCTCGCCCACGCGCTGCGGACGCAGGCGCTCAATGCCGGTCTGCCGCCGCAAGACGCCCCGGCGCTGTATGCGCTGCTGCCCGGCCTGATCGGTGCCGAGGTCTACCGCCCGGCGCGCGGCATGGGCGCAGTGTTGGACGCTCTGCTCGACTTTGCCCGGCGGCGCGGCGTGACGGTGCGTGAGGGAACCGAGGTCACGCGGCTGAGCGGCTCCCAACTGACCCTCAGCGGCGGGGAGGTCTGCCGCCACGACCTGTTGGTGAGCGCCCTCGATCCGGCGCGGCTGGCGCGGCTGCGCGGGCAATCAGACGCCTCGCCCCTCGCCCGGCGCACGGTCAGCGGACTGGCGCTGTATTTCGCGCTGGCGGGGGAGAGCGGCCTCCCGGCGACCTCGGTGCTGCCGCCAAGCGACTTCGGCGTATTTCGGCGCTCGCTGCACGCGGGGACGTTGCCGCCCGACACCCTGACCCTCGTTCACGCGGAGGGGCGGAAACTGGCGGTGCTGCTTACCGTTCCGGCATTGTCCCGGCACCTGAACAGCGGGCATCCCTGGGTGCAGGCCCAGCTCCGGCGGGTGGAAACGGTGCTGCACGCGCCGGGGCTTTTGCAAGGCGCAGCGGTCACCGCCCTCGACCCCCTGCACTACGCGGCGGGCGGGCACCCTGGCGGGGCCATCTACGGCGCGGCGGCTCCGCTGTGGCGCGCTGGGCCGTTTCATCCGCAGCCCTACCGCCTCGCGCCGGGGCTGTGGCAGGTGGGGACCGGCGTGCATCCCGGCGGCGGCCTGCCCGCGATTTTCGGGGGGGCGCTGATTGTGGACGGGTTGCTGGCTCTTATACGGCTTTAATCCGATTCCCGAACATCCGGAAAGGCGCCGGATGCCCGTCCATTTGAAACCGTATTACCTCCCTCTGAACACGAAATACACCGCGCCCATCATGCACAGCGCCGCCCACAGGTAATTCAGCCGCAGCGGCTCGCGCAGGTACAGCACGGCGAAGGGCACGAAGACCGCCAGCGAGATGACCTCCTGCAACATCTTGAGTTGCGCGACCGTCAGCACCTGATGCCCGATGCGGTTGGCGGGCACTTGCAGCAGGTACTCGAAAAAGGCGATGCCCCAGCTCGCCAGCACCGCCAGAAGCAGCGGGCGAGCGGCCATTTTGCCCAGCAGGCCGTACCACGCGAAGGTCATGAAGACGTTCGAGAGGGTCAGCAGCAAGGCGGTGCGCAGGACAGGTGACATGCGCGGAGGGTAGCAGTCCCGTGCACAGGTTCGGCGCCGAGCCCGGGGCGCTGGCGGTCGGGGGGCCGCACCCACGAAAAACCCCCAGCCGCAAACCCCCAGCGGCAGCCGGGGGTCTTGTTCTGCCGGCTGCCGCTGGGGGTTCGCCCCCCTCTGTGGGGTTACTGCCCGGTGATTGCCTTGAGGGGGTTGACGAGGCCGGAGCCGAAGTCGTTGTCCTTGCCCGCCGCGCCGAGGTCCTTGGCGGTGGAGGTGAGCAGGTTGAGCAGCTGGGTGTTGGTCAGGGTGGGCTTGGCGGCCCAGACCACGGCGGCGGCGGCGCTCACGTGGGGGGTCGCCATGCTGGTGCCGTCGAAGAAGTCGTAGTCCGCGCCGGTCACGGCCACGGTGCCGGTGGTCGGCAGCTTGCCCAGCAGCGCTTGCCCATCGGCCTGGAGAATGCCCACCACAGGCACGCTGTAGGCGTTGGTCAGGCTCGTGCCCAGGGGGCCCGCCGCGTTGTTGTAGATCATGACGGCTTTGGCGCCGCTGGCGACCGCGTTGGCGGTCTTTTCCTCGAAAGAGCAGGTGCCGCGCGCGATCAGGGCGATGTTGCCGCTCAGCGCCGCGTTGCGGGTGGAGGTGCCGCAGAACTCGTTGGCGCCCGCCGTGCCGGTGCCGTCGCCCGCCTTGACGATGGCGCCGCTGAAGGTCGCCTTGCCGCTCTTGTCCGCCGCGCTCACGTCGGTGAAGGTCACGCCGCCGCCCGAGGCGCTGGCCCTGGTGCCCTGACCGAGCGGAATGCTGCTCAGCACGCTCACGCCGGGGCCGACGAGGTCCACCTGGCTGCCGAAGTTCGAGAAGCTGGCCCTGGCCTCCGCGCTGTCGATGGCACCCACGCCCACCACGTTGGTGTAGGCGGCGGGGTAGGACACGGCGGCGCCGTCGTTGCCGGTAGCGGCGACCGTCAGCACGCCTTTGTTGTAGACGCTGGTGTAGGCCCGCTGCTCGGTCTGGCTGGCGCGGCCCCCACCCAGCGACAGGCTGATGACGACCTTGCTCTCGGTGCCGCCCTGCGACTTGAGCTGCGCGGCGCACCAGTTGACCCCGTTGATGATGCCGCTCGAAGACCCGGAGCCGTCGTCGCCCAGCACGCGGGCCATGTACAGGTTCACGCCGCTGGCGACGCCGCCCACACCGTTCGCGTCCATGCCGCTTTGCAGGCCGCTTGCGCCCGTGCCTGCGCCGTACTGGGCGAACACCGTGCCCGCGACGTGGGTGCCGTGGTGCGACACGTCGTTGAGCTGGTAGGGGTCGTTGCGATTGAGGTCCGCCGTGAAGTTCTTGAAGCCCTTGATTTTCTTCTGGAATTCGGGGTGGTTGCCGTCGATGCCCGTGTCACCGATGCACACGGCCACGCCCGCCCCGGTGTAGTTGCTGGCGCGAAGCTGCTCGACCTTGAGCGCGTTGTCGCCCCAGGTGTACTCGCCGCTGGCGGTGTACGGCGGGGTGGTCAGGGCGAGGCTGCTCAGGTTGCCGCCCTTGCTGGCGCCCGCGTCGGTGCTGCCGCTCTTAAAGCCCTGGGCGCGGCGCACCAGATCAGGCTCCACGTACTCCACCAGCGGGTTTTTCTCCAACTTGCTCAGCGCCTCGGGCGAGAGCTTGACCGCCGCCGCGCTGATCTCGGTCCACTGGCTGGTCATCACGCCGCCTGCCGCCGTGATGGCCTGCGCCTGCACCGCCGCCTGCTCGCTCAGGCTCTGGCCCGTCATTCCTTGGGCGCTCAGCGCACCCTGCTTGAAACCGACCAGGTAAGCCCCGGCAATCACTTCGTTGTCCGCGCCGGGCTGGCTGGTCGCCGGCTGGCCCGCAGTGGGGGCCGGCGTATGAAGCTGCTGACCGCAGGAAGCCAGGGTGAGGGCGAGGGTGGTGGCGAGCAGGGTGCGGGTGCGCTTCATGGGGCCTCCGGGGAAAAGGGAAAAAGAGTAACGGCCTACCCACGATGGGCAGGCGACGACTTTCTGTCAGGTCCTGAGAACCGACACCGAATTGAGCTTGGGCGGAATCCTAATGTCCCGCTTATGTTTCACCCACCAGGTTCACTAGACAACTTTTGAACGGGTGCAAAACAATGGGTTTTCTCTCTCGGAGAGGCGTTTGGATCGGCCTGGAAAGGTCACAAAGTGAACAATTGGAATGCTGTGCGGTTCCCTGCTGATGACAGCGGGCCGCTCACGAGTCGATAAAAAGCCCCCAGCTTCTGCGCCGGGGGCCAAATCTTTTATCCATCACCCATCATCTATCAACTGTCACCAGCGTTCCGTCACCGTCTTGAGCTGCATGAAGTTGCTCAGGTAATCCGGGCCGCCCGCCTTACTGTCCGTGCCGCTCATGTTGTAGCCGCCGAAGGGCTGCACGCCCACGATGGCGCCGGTGATCTTGCGGTTGAAGTACAGGTTGCCCACTTCAAACTCGGCGCGGGCCTGCTCCAGCCGCTCGCGGGAGTTGCTGCACACGCCCCCCGTCAGCCCGTACTCGGTGGAGTTGGCGATGTCGAGCGCGTCTTGCCAGTCTTTGGCCCGCAGCACGGCGACCACTGGCCCGAAGATTTCTTCCTGCGCCAGACGGGAGTTCCGGTCTACGTCGCCCACGATGGTCGGCTGAATGTAGTAGCCCTGCTTGCCGTTCGCTTCGCCCGTGGCCTCGCCGCCCAGCAGCACTTTGCCTTCGCTGGGGGCCAGTTCCAGATAGCCCTTGATCTTGTTGAAGCTCATCTGGTTCACGACGGCGGTCACGTTGGCGTTTTCCTCGCCCGTCCCCATCTTGAGGGCTTTAGCCCGTTCCACGAAGCCGTTGACCACTTCGTCGTACACGCTGTCCACCACGATCAGGCGGCTCATGGCGCTGCACTTCTGGCCGTTGAAGCCGAACGCGCCCTGCGTGGCGGCGGTAATGGCGTTTTCGATGTCGGCGGTTTCGTCCACGATCAGGCCGTCTTTGCCGCCGAGTTCCATGATCACGCGCTTGATCCACTTCTGGCCCGGCTGCACTTTGGCCGCCACCTCGTTGATGTGCAGGCCCACCGCACGGCTGCCGGTGAAGGTGATGAAGCGGGTTTTGGCGTGCGTGGTCAGGTATTCGCCCACTTCCTTGCCCACGCCGGGCAGGAATTGCAGCACGCCGGCCGGCAGCCCGGCCTCGCGCAGGATGTCCACCATGAACCCGGCGATCAGGCCCGCATCCTCGGCGGGTTTCACCACGACGCAGTTGCCCGCCACGATGGGCGCCGCCGCCATGCCCACGAAAATGGCGCAGGGGAAGTTCCAGGGGCTGATGCTGACGCCCACGCCCAGCGGAATGCTCATCAGGCCGTTTTCCTCGCCTTCAAACCACGTCGTTTCGCTGCTGCCAAAGCCCGCGTACTTCATGGCGCTGCGGGCGTAGTACTCCAGAAAGTCAATCGCTTCGGCCACTTCCACGTCGGCCTCAGCGTAGTTCTTGCCCACTTCGATGCTCATCAGGGCGCAGGCTTCCAGGCGGCGGCGCTTGAGGATGGCGGCGGCCTTCAGCAGAATGCGGGCGCGGGCGTCCATGTCCCACTTCTTCCAGCTCTCGAAAGCTTTCCAGGCGCCTTGTAGAGCGTTTTCGGCGTCACCTATGGTCGCTTTGGCGGTGGTGCCCACCACTTCGGAGGTGTCGCAGGGGTTGATGCTCTGAATTTTCCCTTCGGTGTCCACTTCCTGCCCGTCGATAATCAGCGGGTAGTGCTTGCCAAGGAGTTCTTTCCGAACTTTGGCGAGGGCGGCCTGGTACGCCTGGACGTTTTCTTCTTTGGTGAAGTCGGTGAAAGGCTGGGGGCGGTAGTCCTGAACTTTAATCATGGTGAGTCTCCTTTAAGAGGCGTGGAGTTCTACGAAGAGGACGCCGATACGGGATTTGTCTATCGCCAGCAGGCCAACGCCATGTGGTTTGTCGGTGCGGAGCAGGTCGAAGCGGGCAGAGGGACTGAAGATTTCTAGAAAGGCACAGGCGAGTTCTTTGCGACAGCGTTTGCGAGGATGTCGGTTGATGCCTGTTAGGGCGGAGTAAGCTCGCCGGGCGCCTACATCGGCACGGGAGACATAAGAGAGCTCACCATCGGGTGCATGGGCCTTCAGGCTCTCCTGCACGCCTTTTCCACCTCGGCGTGATGCTCCATGAGCCCCTGGCTTTGCATCGCGTACCCCCCGGAAGCGGCCCAAGCACGCGCTACAGGCCAAAAGACGGGATTGTTGGCATCCGGTTTGGCCGGGTAATCATGACCGTAAAGCTTCATGAATTGACTCGATGTCTACAACGATTCAACCCTTCAACATCCCCTGCACCACAAACGCGGCGTTCCTCGGCGTTTCGGCAATGCGGCGGCTGAAGTACGCATACCAGTCGCGTCCGTAAGGCAAGTACACGCGCACGCGGTAGCCCTCGGCGGCGAGTTGTTTTTGCAGGTCGCGGCGAATGCCGTAGAGCATCTGGAATTCGAAGGCGTCCTTGCCGATGCCGTGCGCCAGCACAAACCGCTTCACGTCGTCGATGATGCGCTCGTCGTGGGTGGCGACGTTGGTGTAGTTGCCCGCCTTGAGGTGCTGAAACACCAGGCGGCGGTAGTTCTGGTCCACGTCGGCCTTGTCGGGGTAGGCGACGGTAGCCGGTTCGAGGTAAGCGCCCTTCACCATGCGGATGTTGGGCCGCAGGTCGTCCAGCGAGGCGCGGTCGCCCAGCGAGCGGTACAGGTAGCTTTGCAGCACGGTGCCCACATGCTCGGCGCCGAACTCGCCCACCAGCGTGCGGAACTGCTCCAGCGTCACGTCCACCCGCGTGTGGTCTTCCATATCTAGGCAGATGAAGCCGCCGTATTCCTTCGCCTTGGCAATGATGCGGCGGGCATTGGTCAGGCCGAGGTCTTCGCCGTTTTCATCCTTGCCCTGGCCCACGCTGCTCAGCTTGATGCTGACGTAAGGCTTGATGCCGGCAGCGTGCGCGGCCTCGATCAGCTTGATCACGTCGTCGGCAAACTCGGTGCATTTGGCCGGGCTGTCGATAAATTCGCCGAGCAGGTCAAGGTTCCCGGCGATGCCGTCACGCTCAAGTGCCTGCACGGCCTGGATAGCGCTTTCAATGCTTTCGCCGGCCACGAACCGTTCGGCGAGATTCCACATCTTCTGACGGGCGAGCTGTTCCACCTGCGGTCGCTCGGCGACGGTCAGGACGGCTTTGCGGTAAAGCTGGTCAATCATGCGGGGCTCCTTGGAGAAGGGGAAAGAAAGGGGAGAAGTCAGGTCAGGGGTGAGAGACGAGGGCAGGCGATGGCGGGGCCGGGCCTGCGGCGTCCTGCTCGTCGGCCAGTTCCTCCAGCGCGAGTTCTGCCAGCACCAGCCCGCCAAAGGTCCGCACATGCAGCCGGGCGGCTTCCCGCGCCGCTGCGGAGTCGCGCCCCAGCACCGCGTCGAGCAGGGCGGCGTGCTGCGCGGCGGTTTCGGGGCGGGCGTTGTAGGTGCGGGTCCGGTGCTTGATGAGGGCCACCCGCTGCTCCAGGTTGCGGGCGAGGTCGGTCAGCGCGGCGTTGTGGGCAGCGTGGGTGATGGCGCGGTGAAAGGCGAGGTCCAGCCGGGTCTGTTCGCGGTAGTCCTCGCCCTGCACGGCGTTGAGGGCCCTCAGCGCGGCGCTCAGGGCATGGGCGTCGTCCGGGGTGTGCTGCGCGGCGGCGAGCGCGGCGGCTAAGCCGTCGAGTTCCTCGCGCACGGCGTAGGTGTCGCGGGCTTCGGCGGCACTCAGCAGCCGGACCCGTGCCCCCTTGTTGGCCTCAGCGACCAGCAGGCCGTCTTGCGTCAGCCGCATGATCGCCTCGCGGATAGGCGTGCGGCTCACCCCAAGGTGCTGCCCCAGTTCGACCTCACCCAGCCGCTCACCGGGCGCAATTTCGCCGTCCAGCACGGCGCGGCGCAGGTGCTGATACACACCTTCGCGCACGAGGCCGGGCCGCTGGAATTCGGTCATGTGTGGATATTGTATACAATCTGCTGGCTGAAAAGCTGGACAAGCGGGTGTTCTCTCGGTGTACTCAGTCCTCGCTTTCGCCGGCAATCCGCTCCGAGAGCCGACTCAGTGGCCCCAGCGTCAGCAAAAACAGCAGCGTCGCCCCGGTCGCCAGCACGTACAGGTGCAGCCCGCACGCCACGCCCACGGCAGCCGTCGCCAGCAGTCCGGCGGCGGTGGTCAGTCCCTTGGCCTGATGCCCGGCCTTGCTGGAAAAGATGGCGCCCGCTCCCAGAAAGCTCACGCCGCTGACCACCGCGCCCAACACCCCGATGAGGTCGAAGCGCACCTGATCGTCACGCCCGGCGAACGTGATGACGAGCGTCTCGCTCAGCACCATAAACAGCGCCGCGCTGACCCCGACCAGAATGTGAGTGCGCAGGCCCGCGCTGCGGTTGCGCTTCTCGCGTTCCCAGCCGATCAGCCCGCTCAGGACAAAGGCCGCGAGCAGGCCCTGCATCAGCTTCAATTCGTTGAGCGCCGACTCCATCTGTTCAGGGTAGTGGATGAGCCTGCGCCGTGGCCTCGGGCAAGAATCTTAGAGCCGGCGCCGGACTTCGGCTTGCAAACACCGGGGGCACACCCAGTCGTCGGGCGCCAGCTTGCGCGCGAGCTGCTCTCGTTTGTTCAGGCGGGAACGGTAGTCGAAAAAGCCCCAGACCGTGACCGCCACCAGTCCCAGGCCATTGACGAGCACAAATGTCAATTGGCTCGTGACGCGTCCGCCGATGGACAGGGCCAGCCCAAGCAGGCTGGGGCCGCTCGTCAGCGAGAGCAGCAGCAACGCGCCAAAAATGATGATGTGCCAGGGCAAGGTCCATTCGTCCGGCTGCCAGCGCGCCCAAACGCGCTCCGGGGTGGCCCGCACCCGGTCCCAGCGGCTCATCGGATAACGGCAACGCGGACAATCGCGCCATTCCAGCGCTGCCGGATCGTGCCCCAGGCGTCCCATGCCCGCACTCTGCGCCGGGGCGACTGACAGTTTTATGCCACTGGCCGCCGGTCAGTCGCTTTGTACAGATTCCGCTTCATTCCAGCACAGTCGGAAAAGCGCCGCCTGTGCTTCCATACCGCAGAATCCGTATTTTTTCCTTCTCGCATCCGCTCGGATTGAATCCAGTTGTTCTGGATTCAATCGGAATTTGTCTTACTCCGCGTAGATGTTTTCGATGGGGAAGATATGGTCGGCCAGCGCTTCAAGCCCACGCTCGCCGGCGCGTTGCTGGCAGCCTTCGGTGGGCGTGCACAGCGTCACGTAGCGGGTGCGGCGCGACCCGACGACCACGCGGTACATCTGCGCCTCGCTGCGGCTGCGGGTGTGGTGACACAGGTCGCAGTGCAGGGCGGTGCTGCCCTTGGGGGCAATCGGCGTGAATTCGGCGAGCTGGTTGCCGTGTACGAGAGCCAGCCGCCCGTCGGCCACCGGGTAAAGCCCCAGGGTGGGCGGGGTGTTCAGCGGACGCTCGCCAAAGATTTCGCGGTACGACTCGGGAAACAGTTCGCGCAGCAGCTCGGCGGCGGTGTGGGCCTTCTCGCTCATCGGTCAAAGTGTAGGCGGCGCCGAGCTGGGCCATGGGCAACAAGGGTACAAACTCGGCCGTTGCTGAAGCTTCGGTGATGGGGTGGCTCACGGCACGCTTGCAGGGCTGTCTCGCCCGTTTTTGCTGAAGACGCGGCAGATGGAAGCGAGTCACAGACCCTCGGCGCCTCTTTCTCTAGACTCACGTCATGCGCTCACGCACCGCCAACCGCAGCGGCATCGTCATCCGCCGCCGGGTGACGCCTGCCGGCGACATCATCGTCACGCTGCTGACCCCCCAGGGCAAGCTCAAGGCCATCGCGCGTGGCGGGGTCAAGGGGCCGCTGTCGAGCAGCCTCAACCTCTTTCACCATGTTGGGGTGCAGGTGTACCAGGGGCCGCACAACGACCTTGCCAGCGTGAAACAGGCGGTGCTGGAGGGCGCCCTGCCCACCCTGGCCGAGCCTGAGCGCTACGCCTTCGCGCACCTGATGGCCGAATTTGCCGACGCGCTGTTTCAGGAAGGCGAGTTCTCCGAGCAGGCCTTCGACCTCTTCGCCGCCTCGCTGCGCGGCGTGGCGCACCAGCCCGACCCCGAGTGGGTGGCGCTCGTCATGAGCTACAAGCTGCTCGGACTGGCCGGGGTGATCCCCCAGACCGCTCGCTGCGCCCGTTGCGGCGCGCCCGACCCTGAGCACCCCGACCCCCTCGGCGGACAACTGCTGTGCAGCAAGTGCGCGGCCCTCCCGCCCTACCCGCCCGCCGTCCTCGACTTCCTGCGCCACGCCGTGCGGCGCACCGTCCGCGCCAGCTTTGAGCAGCCGGTGCCGAGTGCCGACCGCCCCGCGCTGTGGAGAGCGCTGGAAAAGTTCGTCACGGTGCAGGTCGGCGGCGTCCACAGCTGGCGGCAACTCGTCCCAAGCGGCGTGCCGGTGCTGAGCTAGAGCATTTGACAAAAGAATGGCCTTGCGCTGTTTGACCCTCTACCCAGGGGAGAGGGCCTGCCGAAGGCAGAGGTGAGGGGGTCTTTTTCTGTCAAATGCCCTGAGCAGCGGCTACGGCGCACCAACGATGAATGCGCTAGGGAGAGCTGAAAAAGGGCTTGGACTTCTTCACGGCAGCACCACTCCCCGCGTTTTCAACTGGCAGACCTCAAATCCCGCGCTGAAACGTCGGCAGGTGGTGTCGGCGGAGAGGTCCGCGCCGTTGTTGTAGCCTCTGCCGCTTCCCATCTGAAGGCTGAGGACAAAGCCCTGTTTCCGCAGCCAGCCGTCCATTCGCCCGACGCGGCTGAGATAACGCCCGTCCAACCCCGCCGCCGGGCCGCTCACCTTCTGAGGCGTCAGCAACGCACGCGGCGCGGCGGCGTAGAGCTTCGCGGCGTCGGGTTCCTGCCGGGTCAGCAGCGCCCGGTCACTCGTCCAGAGGGCGAGCAGCGGCCAGCCCCAGCTGAGGAAGGCCAACACAAAGGCCCCCAGCAGCAGTGGGAGCCAGCGGCGGGGCGAGGTCATGGCCTCAGCATGCCGTCATTTCAGGCGGTTGGCGTCCACAAAACGGATGATTTCGGCCCGCGTGCCGCCCAGCCAGGTCAGGTTGCGCGCCACCGCGCCGATGATGGTGACGTGGTTCAGGCGCGGCAGCACCACGCGCTGCACCGGAATTCGGGCCTTTTGCAGCGCCGCTTCCATGTTCAGGGCGTTTTGCGGAGCGACCACGGAATCGTTGGCAGCCACGAGCAGCAGATGGGGCGGCGCGTCGGGGCGCACGTGGCGGTCGGGCATGATGTCGTCCGGGTTGCCGTTCTCGGGGAAGGCCACGCGGGTCTGGTACGCGCGGAAGTCGTAAGAGTACGGCCCGGCGATGCCGATGACGCCGCGAATGCTCGACACCGGCACGTTGACCTCGGCCAGCCAGCGCGCGTTGTCCACCAGTTCCACGGCGTTGAAACCGCCCGCCGAGTGCCCGCTGACAAACAGGTTGTTCGGGTTGCCGCCGAACTGCCCGGCGTGGTCGCGCAGCCACTTCAGCGCGGCGGCGCCGTCTTGCACGTAGCTGGGGTAGCGGTTTTGCGGCGCAAGGCGGTAATTCATCACCCCGACCACGTACCCGGCGCGGGCGAGCGACTCGCCGACGAAGGCGTGCCCCGACTTGTCGCCGCCCTGCCACGACCCGCCGTGAATGAAGAGGATGGTGGGTGCGCCCTGGGCGTTTTGCGGGGCGTACACGTCGAGTTTGTTGCGGGTGTCCGGGCCGTAGCTCTGGTTGAGCACGACCTTCAGGCCCCGCGTGGAATTGGTGGTGTTCACGGCGTTCTGGACCTTCTCGCCGGAGCACGAGCTCAGGACCAGGGTCAGGGCGGCGGCCCCGGCCCCCAGCAGGGCGAGGCGGCGTAGGGGCAAACGGCGGGCAGTTCGGCGGCTCATGGCGGCCATGCTAGGTCGCCCGCTGCCCGGCAAGGGAGGTGAATCCCACCATGCATCTGGACAGGCGCCGAGTCTAGAGCATTTGACAAAAAGATGGCACAGCTTTTTGCGAGCGGACTGGTACAGCTCGTAGAGAGCGAGTGCAAAACACGGAGCAGAACGAAGAATGTAGCGGGTGGCGGTGCTGTTCCGACGCACGCCTAATTCGCAGAACTGCTCTAAAGAAGCGCTCAGGAGCGGCGGCTCAAATGCTCCAGCCCCCGTCCACCAGCAGTTCCTGTCCGGTGATATACGCCGCCTCGTTCGTCGCCAGAAAGGCAATCGCGGAGGCCACTTCATCCGGCTCACCGAAGCGCCGCGCCGGAATCTTGGCCCGCAGTTTGTCGGCCTCGGCGGGGTCGGCGTGCAGCTTTTGCAGTCGCTCGGTGGCGGTGTAGCCAGGGGCGACGGTGTTGCAGGTGACGCCATCGGCGGCGACTTCGAGCGCCAGCGTCCGCAGGTGGTTGGTCACGGCGGCCCGCAGCGCGTTGCTCACGGGGAGGGTCAAGCTGGGCCGCCCGACGGTCAGGCTGGTGATGGCGATGATGCGCCCCCAGCGCCGCTCGCGCATTCCCGGCAGCACGGCGTCCACCAGCCGGGCGGTGCTGAGGAAGGTGGTCTGAAAGCCCTGCTCCCACGCGGCCTCGGTGACTTCGCTCGGCAGCGAGGGGGGCGGCCCGCCCGCGTTGCTCACCAGAATGTCCACCTGCCCGGCGGCGTCTGCGGCGACCTTCACCCCTTCGGGTGTGCTCACGTCGGCCACCACCCACGCCGCGCCAATGTCCTCGGCGGCCCGGCGCAGCGTTTCCTCGCCCCGCGCCGCGAGCGTCACCTCGGCCCCCAGTTCGCGTAGCTGCCGCGCCGCCGCCAGGCCGATGCCTTTGCTGCCGCCCGTCACCAGGGCGCGTTTGCCGTCCAGCCGAAAGAGAGCACTGTGGGAAGTCATGCGGCAAGTGTAGCGGTCTGGGGTTGAGCCCCTGGGCCGCCCGCCCACGCGCCTTGACACATTCCTCTGCCCCGGCGCCTATGCTGGCAGGGCTATGACAGTCATTCTGGGCATCGACATCGGCGGCAGCGGCATCAAGGGGGCGCCCGTGAACACGGAGACGGGCGAACTCGTCGCCGAGCGGCACCGCATTCCCACCCCGGCGGGAGCCAGGCCCGACGACGTGAAAGGCGTGGTGGCGCAGCTCGTCGAGCATTTCGGGCTGGAAGGGCCGGTGGGCGTGACCTTTCCCGGCATCGTGCAGGGCGGCAGGATTCTCAGCGCGGCCAACGTGGACAGCAGCTGGGTGGACGTGGACGCCGACGAGCTGTTTACCCGCACCACTGGGCACGAGGTCTACCTCATCAACGACGCCGACGCCGCCGGGCTCGCCGAGGCCAAGTTCGGGGCGGGCAAGGACGTACCGGGCACGGTGCTCGTGCTGACCTTCGGCACCGGCATCGGCAGCGCCCTGATTCGTGACGGAGAGCTCGTGCCCAACACCGAACTCGGGCACCTGTGGCTCAAGGCCAAGCACGCCGAAACCTGGGCCTCCGACCGCGCCCGCGAGCGCGACGACCTGAACTGGAAGCAGTGGGCGGCGCGTGCCAGCCGTTACCTGCAACACCTCGAACTGCTGTTCTCGCCCGACCTGTTCATCATCGGCGGGGGCGTGAGCCGCAAGGCCGACAAGTGGCTGCCGTATCTCCAACTCACCCGCAGCCGCGTCGTGCCTGCCGCCCTGCAAAACGAAGCCGGCATCGTCGGCGCCGCCATGCTCGCCGCTTCGGGACCGGTGCGCCGCGAGCAGCCCGCGCCTGCTGGGGAAACACCGAATCAGCCTGCTCGCACGGACGCAAAAAAATCGGACGTGAGCAAGGCCCGGAAAAAATAAGCGCTGCACTGAGTTGCTCCCTTCCCACTGAACGTCGGAGGGGGCTTTCTTTGCGCTTTTCTGCCGTCAGCCGTCATCATCGGGGCGCTAGCATCGACCCCATGACCTTTTCCGAGGCGACGACTCCCGATGCCCTGACTCCCGACGCGCATACTCCCCGCCTGCTCACCTGCGACGTGCTCTACACCGGCATGGGCGGGGCGCAGTCGCCGGGGGGCGTGGTCGTGGTGGGGGAGACGGTGGCCGCTGCCGGGCACCCGGACGAGTTGCGCCGCCAGTACCCGCACGCCGCTGAGGAGCGGGCCGGCGCCGTCATCGCCCCGCCGCCGGTCAACGCCCACACCCACCTCGACATGAGCGCCTACGAGTTTCAGGCGCTGCCCTACTTCCAGTGGATTCCCGAGGTCGTCATCAGGGGCCGGCACCTGCGCGGCGTCGCGGCGGCGCAGGCGGGAGCCGACACCCTGACCCGCCTCGGCGCGGGCGGCGTGGGCGACATCGTCTGGGCACCGGAAGTGATGGACGCGCTGCTGGCGCGCGAAGACCTCAGCGGCACCCTCTATTTCGAAGTTTTGAATCCCTTTCCCGACAAGGCCGACGAGGTGTTTGCGGCTGCCCGCACTCACCTTGAGCGCTGGCGGCGGCTGGAGCGTCCGGGCCTGCGGCTGGGCCTCTCTCCCCACACGCCTTTTACCGTCAGCCACCGGCTGATGCGGCTGCTGTCCGACTACGCGGCGGGCGAGGGCCTACCCCTGCAAATTCACGTGGCCGAGCACCCCACCGAACTGGAGATGTTCCGCACCGGCGGCGGGCCCTTGTGGGACAACCGGATGCCGGCGCTCTACCCGCACACCCTGGCCGAAGTCATCGGGCGCGAGCCGGGGCCCGACCTCACCCCGGTGCGCTACCTCGACGAACTCGGCGTGCTCGCGGCGCGGCCCACCCTCGTTCACATGGTCAACGTGACCCCCGACGACATCGCGCGGGTGGCGCGTGCCGGGTGCGCGGTGGTGACCTGCCCGCGCAGCAATCATCATCTGGAGTGCGGCACCTTCGACTGGCCGGCCTTCGCTGCCGCCGGAGTCGAAGTTGCCCTGGGCACCGACTCGGTGGCGAGCGGCGAAACACTGAACGTGCGCGAGGAAGTCACCTTCGCCCGGCAGCTTTACCCCGGCCTCGACCCCCGCGTGCTGGTCCGCGCCGCCGTGAAGGGCGGGCAACGGGTGGTCGGCGGACGGACGCCTTTTCTCCGCCGGGGCGAGACGTGGCAGGAGGGTTTTCGTTGGGAGTTGAGCCGCGACTTGTGATACACTGTCTCGGTTAGCCCGCTACGCACAGTGACGTGGCAAAAGGAGTCAAAAGATGCAAAAAGACCTGCACCCCAAGGCCGTGCCCTGCAAGATCATCTACCAGGGTCAAGTCGTGATGGAAACCATGAGCACCCGCCCCGAAATCCACGTGGACGTGTGGAGCGGCGTGCACCCCTTCTGGACCGGCGAAGAACGCTTCCTCGACACCGAAGGCCGCGTGGACAAGTTCAACAAGCGCTTCGGCGACAGCTACCGCCGCGGCAGCAAGAAGTAAACCGCAAGTTTTGCAAGACGCCTCACCCGCACGGTGGGGCGTTTTTTGTTGGGAGCTGCGGAGTTTGCAAAGAGGGGAGGCGAGCCATCTTGGGCCGCCTCCCCCTCATAGCTTCGTTGTTTACTCTGCCGTCGCCTGCGCGTCCACCCGCGCCAGCTCGGCTTCAATGGCGGCGTCGAGTCGGGCCCGCGCCTCGGCATAGGAAGAAATCACCGTCGCGCCCGCTGCGGGGACGTGACCGCCGCCGCCGAGGGCCACGGCGATGTTCTGGGCGCTGACCGGGCCGCGCGAGCGCAGCGAGAACTTGACCCGGTCGCCATAGTCTTTCGCCATCACGGCGAGCTGGGCACCCTCGGCGTTACGTAACATGCTCACGTAGTTTTCGACCTGTTCCCAGGTAGCACCAGCGCGGGCGAGCATTTCCTCATCCACCCGCGTCTGGACCACCCGGCCACCGTGCAGGAATTCCAGTTTGCCCAGCACCTCGCGCAGCAGCAGGTAGTACGACTGGGGGTTTTGCCGCATCTGATCGTTGAGCCAGCCGATGCGGGCGCCGTGGGCCCGCAGCCGCGCCGCACACTCGAAGGTCTCGGCGCTCACCGAGTCGAAGGCGAAGTTGCCGGTGTCGGTGTTGAGCCCCAGCATCAGCGGGGTGGCGACGGCCTCGCTCCAGGGGGCGCCGAGCGCGTCAATCACGTCGGCGACCATCATCGCGGCGGCGGGCTTGCTGGGGTCCACCACGCCGGCGTCCGCGCGGCGCAGGTTGGTGCCGTGGTGATCCACGTTGACCACTGGGCCGTCAAACTGGGTCAGGTCGGCGCCCGCCACCCGCACGGGGTCGTTGTTGTCCACGTCCAGCACGGCGGCCAGGGCCCCCTGCGGCCAGCTTTCCAGCGGCGCAGTCAGTTCGCCCGGCTGCGGCAAAAAGCTCAGATAGTGCGGCACGGTCATGGGCGCGAGTACCGTTTTGCCCAGCGTCCGCAGCGCCCGCGAGAGTCCCAGCACACTGCCGAGCGCGTCGCCGTCGGGGTTCTCGTGCGACAGCACCACGATGGGGCCAGGGTGGGCCAGCAGGGCGTCGGCCACGGCTCCGACGTTCCGCCGGTAATCAGGGGTGGCAGAGTTTTCGGCGGTCATCACTCCCGAGTATAGGTCGGGCGGCTCTTTACGGTCTGCACAGCCGTTGGGGGGATTAAGGGCAAAGCGTCACAATGGCGCCATGACTGTTTCCCAAGTTTCCACCGGAACCGGCCTCGGCACGCGGCACGTCGCCTTCGACTGGGGCGGCGTTTTTACGGTGGGCACCTTCGATGGCCGCAGCACCCAGAACGTGGCCGAGCGCAGCGGCGTGCCCGTTGAAAAAGTGCGCGAGAGCTACTTTCGGCACATCCGGCAGCTCGAAGTCGGGGCGTGGACTCTGCCGCAGTTCTGGGAGACGGTGCAGCAGGAAACCGGCATGACGCTGCCCTACGCCGACTTCGAGGCGCTGTACCTCGGCAGCATCCACGACAACGCGCCGATGTACACCACCCTCGCCGCCCTTCCCCGCAGCGTGCGGGTGGGCCTGCTGAGCAACAATTACCCCGTCGTCAGCGAACACTTGGGCCGTGACCCGCGTTTTGCCCGCTTCGATGCGCTGGTGTTCTCCAACGAAATCGGCCACAAGAAGCCCGCGCCCGAAGCTTTTGCCGCGCTCGAACAGAAGATGGGACTGCCCGCCGCGCAGGTCGCCTTCGTGGACGACGTGCAGGAGAACATCGACGCGGCGGGTGCCTTCGGCTTTCATGGCATTCTCTATCACCACGACGCGCACGAGCGGTTCGAGCAGGAGTTGAAGGAGTGGCTCCGGGGCTGAGCGCGGCGGCAGGTTTCGAGGGGCCGCAACTCGCGGTGGCCCTTGCGCGCCACTTGCACGGAAAAAAGCTTCATTGTGCCCGGCTGGTGAATGTCTGCGACCCATTCCAGCCTGCGCCCGAATGACTGTGCGGTGGCAATGACTCTTCGGTGCCTGGGGCGACGTTGGAATAGTGGAGGAGGGGCGGCTGACTCACCGGACTCAGGTGGTGTTGTCATACGGTTTCAAATTGAGTCCCGGGCATGTCCGGGCGCAATTTTGCGCGGAGCGCATGGAAAAAATACGGTTTTAAGGAGATGGACGGGCATCCGGTGCCTTTCCGGATGTTCGGGAATTGGATTAAAACCGTCTGAGGGTGCCAGACAGTCCCAGAACCTCCTCTCTGAAGCTCTGTCGAAGCCGCTGACTCCCCACAGCCCGGACTCCTAGGTGGTGTACTTCTCCGGGTGGTGTACTTCGCAGCGTCAGTCGTACACCAGGCCTAGCGGGCCCCCGTGCCAGGCAAACTGTCCTCACTGAACGAAGGGCGCTGGCCACAGCGAAAGACACCTCCCCACGGTGGGCGAGGCGGCCCTGACTCTCACTCAAGGAGCGACACCATGACCCCCACCCCCAAAACCCCCGCCGAAATCCTGGAAAAGACCTGGCAGACCGAAGAGCGCTGGCAGGGCATCAAGCGCAACTACACCGCCGAGGACGTCGTCCGCCTGCGCGGCAGCCTGCCCATCGAGTACACCCTCGCCAAGCACGGCGCCAACAAACTGTGGCAACAGATGAAGGAAATGCCCTTCGTCAACGCGCTCGGCGCCCTGACCGGAAACCAGGCGATGCAGCAGGTCAAGGCCGGCCTCAAGGCCATCTACCTGTCGGGCTGGCAGGTCGCCGGTGACGCCAACAACGCGGGCCAGATGTACCCCGACCAGAGCCTCTACCCCGCCAGCAGCGTGCCGGACGTCGTCAAGCGCATCAACAACACCCTGCGCCGCGCCGACCAGATTCAGACCAGCGAGGGCAAGAACGACATCGACTACTTCGTGCCGATTGTCGCCGACGCCGAAGCGGGTTTCGGTGGCCCCCTCAACGCCTTTGAACTCATGAAGGCCATGATCGAAGCGGGCGCCGCCGGCGTGCACTTCGAAGACCAGCTCGCCAGCGAGAAGAAGTGTGGTCACCTCGGCGGCAAGGTGCTCGTGCCCACCAGCCAGTTCATCCGCACCCTGAACGCGGCCCGTCTCGCCGCCGACGTGAGCGGCGTGCCCACCGTCCTGATTGCCCGCACCGACGCCGACGCCGCCAACCTGCTGACCAGCGACGTCGACGACAACGACAAGCCGTTCTGCACCGGTGAGCGCACCCCCGAAGGCTTCTTCTACGTCAAGCCCGGCATCGACCAGGCCATCAGCCGCGCCCTGGCCTACGCTCCTTACGCCGACGTGATCTGGTGCGAAACCAGCGTCCCCAACCTGGAAGACGCCAAGAAGTTCGCCGACGCCGTGCACGCCCAGTTCCCCGGCAAGCTGCTCGCCTACAACTGCTCGCCCTCCTTCAACTGGAAGAAGAACCTGGACGACGAAACCATCGCCAAGTTCCAGGTCGAACTCGGCAAGATGGGCTACAAGTTCCAGTTCATCACCCTGGCCGGCTTCCACGCGCTGAACATGAGCATGTTCGACCTCGCCTACGGCTACGCCCGTAAGCAGATGAGCGCCTTCGTGGAACTTCAGGAGCGTGAATTCGCGGCCCAGGAACGCGGCTTCACCGCCGTGCGCCACCAGCGCGAAGTCGGCACCGGCTACTTCGACCTCGTCTCGCAGGCGGCGGGCGGCGGCCAGAGCAGCACCACCGCGCTCGCCGGCAGCACCGAAGCCGAGCAGTTCGCGCACCACTGAGCTGACCTCAGAAGCTTAACCATGCAAAGGAGCCTCCCGTTCGGGGGGCTTTTTTTCGTGCTGGACACCGGATACCCCTTTCGGATGACGCCGCGCTGCCAGGCCCCCGCTCTCCTGCCGCCATGCCCAGACTCGCTATATCCAGACTCTGGCCGATGTTGACCGCCGTAGCGCTGCTGTCGCCGCTGGCCACCGCGCAGCAGGGACAGACGCTGAGGGCGGGCGAGCTGACCGTGACCCTGACGCCCACCCAGCCGGACAGCAACGGCTGGTACAGGGCGGGCAGACTGGAGCTTCAGGGGACGGACGAGGGGATTCGGGGGGTGGAAACTTCCCGGCTGCGCGGCGCGGTGCTGGGCGAACTCAGCCCGGATGGTCGCTGGCTGAGCGTGCTGGGGACGGGCGGCGGGTATGTCCAACTGTGGAACGTCGCCACTGCCGAGCGCCAGTTCACTTTCCTGGCGCACGATAAAAAGTCCTATGATGCCCGCCTCGCGGCCTTCTCGCCCGATTCGCGGCGGCTGGTCTTTTATTCCTACCCGAACGAACTGAGCCTCTGGGACACGGCGACAGGCGTGCGCGTCAAGCTCCTCAGCGACGTGCGAAAGGGAGGCTGGTGGACCGCCGATGCCGACGCCGTGTTCAGCCCGGACGGGAAAACCTTCGTGGTCACGGGCGGCGGGGGCGGGGCGCAACTGTTCGACACCCGCACGGGCGACCTGCTCCAGACCTTCGACCGGCCCTGTCAGTCTTTCGGCCCCGGTTCTCCCGGCGGCTTCTGGCGTGGGGCGGTGGGTGCTACCTTCAGCGCCGACGGCAAAAACGTGGCGGTGCTTTATGCGGGCGGCGCGGCGCGGCTGTACGGCGTAGCCGGGGCGGGGGCGCTGGCAAAAGCGAGCTGGAAACTGGACAACTTCAAACCCTCGCAAATGCGTTTCTGGGCTGGAAAACTGACCCTGAACGGGCGGGAACTGAGCGGCAAGACTCCGAATGGCCTGAGCTTCACGCTGACCTTCTGAGCCTCCGGCCTCACCCCGGCAAGTTCTCGCCGCAGCGCTTGCAAAACCGCGCGTCGGCGTCGTGCCGGCTCAGGCCGCACTGCGGGCAGGTACGGCCCCGCCGGGCCTCCTGCGCCTGCTGCAACCCCACCGTGACGATGCCGGTCGGCACGGCGATAATCGCGTAGCCCGAGAGCATGGCGAGCGTGGCGATGAACTTGCCCAGGCCGGTTTTCGGTGAAATGTCGCCGTAGCCGACGGTGGTCACGGTCACGACCGCCCAGTAGATGCTGGTGGGAATCGAGGTGAAGCCGCTTTCCGGGCCTTCGACCATGTACAGCAGCGTGCCGAACACGATAACCATCGACAGCACCGAGATGAAAAACACGATGATTTTCTCGCGGCTGGCCTGAAGTGCTTCGCCGATGAGGGCCGCCTGGTCCGAGTAGCGGGCGAGTTTGAACACCCGGAAGACCCGCAGCAGCCGCAGCGCCCGCACCACCAGCAGGTACTGGGTGCCGGGAAACAACAGGCTGAGGTAAGACGGCAAGATGGTCAGCAGGTCCACCAGGCCGTAGAAACTCAGGGCGTAGCGCAGGGGCCGCCGCGCCCCGAGCAGCCGCAGCAGGTAGTCGGCGGTGAACATCACCGTGAAGACCCACTCGGTCTGCCGCAGCCGCGCCCGGACCGCGTGCGAAAGCTCGGGCACGCTTTCGAGCGTCACTGCGAGCACCGACGCCACGATCAGGACGATCACGATCTTGTCGTAGGCGCGGGCGGCGGGGGTGCTCAGGCCGAAAATCAGGTTGCCCAGCCAGCGGCGCCACGGCGGGCGGTGGTCGGGGTGCGGGGGGTCCGGCGGCGGCGAGATCACGGCGGCGAAGATAGCGTCTGGCCTCGCCGCCTTCTGTCGTGCTGTCGGTCAACTGGCCTTTATTCCGGCAGTTCGCCGATGTTCCAGCCGTCAATCGCGCTGAACCGCAGCGAGAGCGCGGGCAGGTTGATGACCCGGTGGCCCTGGTAGGAGCGCACGTCAATCAGGTAGAGGTGCTCGAAGTACACCGGCTCGTCCGCCGTGAGCTGCTCGGGACTGAAGACCGTCCGGGCGGGGTACATGTCGAGCAGGCCTTCCAGAATCTCGGGGTCGCTGTCCGGCGCCGCCTTGAGCAGCCCGCGCATCCGGGCGTTGTAGCCGTCGGGCCCGGCGATGCGGCCCGAGAACATGCTGCCGCCCGAAATCACGATGACCGGCGGAAACGACACTTCGGGAAAGTCGCGGCTCTCCTCCCAGGCGGGGTCCTGGGTCACGTTGCGGGCGGCCTGGTGGGCCATCTTGGCCTGGTACATCCTCAGGTAGTCGAGTGACATGCCTCTCAGAGTAATCGGCGCGGGGCGGGCTCAAGCATTGGCTATCGAGACGGGGTGAGGTTGTCGTCTTGCTGGCGGAATGGAGCGGGTGGGTTTTGACGAACAGGACCATGTTATTCAGGGAACTGCTCTAGGCTCGGGACATGACTGCCGAACCTGCCGCCACGTCTGCCCCGCTCTCTGGCCCCGTCGCCGTTATCGGCTGTGGCTGGGTGGGCTGGCCGCTCGCCCGCGCCCTGCTCGTCGCTGGAGCGGAGGTGCGCGGCAGCGCGACCACGCCAGAAAAAGTCGCGGCGCTGCGGGCGGAAGGCGTCGCGGCCACCCGGCTCAGGCTCACGCCGGACACGTCGCCCGAGAGTGACGAGCTGACCGAGCTGCTGCGCGGCGCTCACCGTCTGGTGCTGACGGTGCCCCCAGGCCGGGGACCGGAACGCGAGCGCTACGCCGAGTATCTGTCGCCCGTGGCCCAGGCCGCCGCGCTGCATGGGGTGAGGCAGCTCATTTTCACTAGTTCTACCGGCGTCTACCCCAACGACCCCCATGTGATGACCGAAAGCGACGCGCTGGCGACCCCCGATTCGCCTTCGCCGCTGCTGCGGGCTGAGGCGGCGCTCGCCGCTGCTGGCGTGCCCCTCACCGTGCTGCGCTTTGCCGGGCTGTACGGGCCGGGCCGCCCGCCGGGGCGGTTTCTGGCCGGGCGGACGGAAGTGGGAGAGGGGAGCGCCCCAGTCAACCTCGTGCATCTCGACGACTGTGTGGGTGCGGTGCAGCATATGCTCGGCGGCGATTTCGGCGGGCAGACCTTCAACGTCTGCGCGGCGGCGCACCCGCTCAGGCGCGACTTCTACCCGGCAGCGGCGCGGGCGCTGGGACTGGAAGCGCCCTCTTTTGCGCCGCATGAGGGCGGGGGCAAAATCATCGGCAGCGAGGCGTTCCGGGCCGCGACCGGCTACCACTTCCGGCACGACGACCCGCTGAGCGACCTGCATACGCTGGGCAACGGGCAAGGCGCCTGAGATGGTCCTTGGCCTGCTCATCCTGCTGCTGCTGAGCCTCAACCTCGGCGGCATCTTCAGCGCGGCGATGCAGTTCGGGCGCCAGGATTTTCTCGCAGGACTCGGCACCCTGCTGATGGTGGGACTGCTCGACGCGGTGGGCTTCTGGCTGTTGCAGGGGCTGCGCGGGCGGCGCTGAGGACCATTCAGGGCAGAGGTGGCAGAACGCCACAGACGCCCGGCCCCGCACTCTCTACCCTGCCCGGCATGGCCCACCCTTTTCGCGCCTACTCGCCCGCCGACTTTCACTTTCCGCTGCCCGAGGGCCACCGCTTTCCCTATTACAAGTACGAGGGGGTGAGGGCGCGGCTGACCGGACTGCTGCCGATTCTGCCCACCCCGCAACTGCGCTGGGCCGACGCAGGGCGAGCGCACGACCCGCTGTGGCTGCGGCGCTGGCGCAGGGGCGAGGTGGACCGGCGCGAGCAGCGCGAGTTCGGCCTGCCCTGGTCGCCGGAAGTGGTCACGCGGGCGCTGCGGGCGGCGGGCGGCAGTCTGGCCGCGCTCCACGACGCACAGAGCACGGGCTGGGGCGCCAACCTGGCCGGCGGCACCCATCATGCCTTTCATGACCGGGCCGAGGGCTTTTGCCTCGTCAACGACGCGGCGATTCTGACCCGCATCGCGCTCGACCGGGGGCTGGCGCGGCGGGTGGCGACCCTCGACCTCGACGTGCACCAGGGCAACGGCACCGCGAGCCTCCTCACGCCGGAAATGGCGGCGGGCACGGCGTTTACCCTCAGCATCCACGGCGAGCGCAACTATCCTTTTCGCAAGGAACGTAGTTCGCTCGACCTCGGTCTGGGCGACGGGGTGACGGACGCCGAGTATCTGGCGGTGCTGACGGGGCAGGCGCTGCCCGCGCTCGACGCTTACCGGCCCGACCTGCTGCTTTACCTCGCCGGGGCCGACGTGCTCGCCGGGGACCGCTTCGGGCGCTTTGCCCTGACGCTGAGCGGCGTGAGCGCACGCAACCGGGCGGTGTTTCGCTGGGCGCAGGCCGCCGGGGTGCCCATCGTGACCATGATGGCGGGGGGGTACAACAGCGACCACGCGCTGACCGTCGAGGCGCACGCGAGCGTGGTGCTCGACGGTTTAGACGTCCTGGGCTGACCCGTAACCGCTGGGGCTGACAAAGATGTGACCCGCCGCTCAACTCGATTGACTGTGGGTGAAGGCGGCGCCTCATGCCCGTGCCAGTTCTGACAGGGACAATGTAAAAAGTAAAGCGGTCTGCCACGCTCTGTGCCGGTGCCTGCTCCGATTCTTTCTTCTGGAGGCTTCCTATGTCCCCGACCCCCTCGGCTGCGGCTTTTGCTGCGGCGCCCCTGCCTGAAAGCCGCCGCGCGGTGCACCGGGGCGAGACGCTCTACTACGCGGGGGACCCCTCGCCGACGCTCTACCGCCTCGAAACGGGGCTCTTGCGGGCGGTGCGGCTCTCTCCGCAGGGCCGTAACCTGACCGTGCGTCACATCCAGCCCGGCGACATCTTCGGCGAAGAAGTCCTGCACGGTCAGCCGCGTACCCACCAGCTCGTCGCGCTGACCGACGCGGTGGTCACGCCGCTGCACGTCGAGCAACTCAGCGTGCGCGACCTGTGGGACGTGACGCGCAGCCTCAGCCTGCAACTCCAGCGGGCGGTGCAGGGCGGCATTCACGTACAGGACGGCGACCTGCGCGAGCGCATCGCCCGCTACCTGCTCAGCCTCGCCGATTCGAGTCTCGGTGGCACCCACCCCGGCGGCCAGCGCTTCGTGCGCGCCACCCACGAACTCATTGCCGAGGGCACCGGCGCCACCCGCGAAAGCGTGAGCAAACTCATCGGCGAAATGCGCGACGACGGGCTGCTGCTCCCCGCCTACCGCTGCCTGACGCTGACCGACGAGGCCGAGTTGCGGCGGCTGAGCGGCCTGACCGAGCCGAGCTGAGAGAAGCGGGGAAGACAGGCGCCAGGGCGAAAGCTGCGGCGCCTTTTTCTTGTCATTCCCTCCACTTGGGTAGTTGGCTGGAACTATGCCCGACAGGAGACGCCCTGCGGCTGTGAGAGCCA
>OCLT01000155.1_pt1 | contig 128070 bp, 107 predicted proteins | sample 1481411 | NCBI WGS metagenome assembly OCLT01 (sample SAMN04168690, study PRJEB22393) | synthetic metagenome | isolation source: purchased from BEI Resources HM-276D
ACCTGCCTTGCACGCAGGGGGTCAAGAGTTCGAATCTCTTTATCTCCACCATTAAGAAGTTATGAAGTAATTCATAACTTTTTTTATTATACAATTATTTAATTATGTATGCTATGAATAAGCATAGGAGATGGGAATGTTTTTATACAGAATAAAACAATTTTATTGGGCAATAGAATCTATATTCATTAAGGAAGATATGGAAATGCTAAAGAAGTATCTTAGTATTTCTGAGTTGAACTTATTTATGAAACTTACTAAATCAGAGCGGCAACATTCAATAAGAGTTTGTAGAACGGCTATAAAATATATAGATGATAATAATATAGTTGATATAGATAAAAAAAGGATGTCTAAGTGTGCATTATTGCATGACATAGGAAAATTAGAATCCGAATTAAATATATTTTATAAATGCATTATTGTTTTTTTAAATAGTATTACTCGCGGAAAATTTTTGAAGTATAATAAAAATAAGAAAATAATAAGTTATTATAATCATCCGGAAATTGGAGCAAGACTGATTGAGAGTATTAATAATGATGAATGCTTAGAGGTAATAAATTCTATTAAATATCATCATAATAAAGGTGATATTGACTCGAAAAATATATATTTAAAAGTATTAAGTATATCTGATGATTGCAATTAAAATAGGAGGGAAATATGAATTCTATTGAGAGAAGAGAGGATATAATTAAATTACTTCTAGAAAGTAATGAGCCTTTGAAAGGCAGCTTTATAGCAAAAAGATATTCTGTAACTAGACAGGTTATAGTAAAAGATATAGCAATTCTTAGAGCCAAAGGTAAGAATATAATAGCAACTCCAGATGGATATATAATTAATGCAAATAATAATAAAGCTAAAGCAATTATTGCAGTAAGTCATACTGAAGATGAGATGATTGAGGAATTAAGTATAGTAATCAAATATGGTGGAATGATTGAAGATGTAGTAGTGGAACATCCATTGTATGGAGAAATAAAAGGAATGCTTATGATTAAGAATTATAATGAGTTAAATAAGTTTATTGAAAAATATAATGAACAAAAAGCAAAATTACTATCTGCATTAACTAATGGAGTTCATCTTCACACAATAGCAGCTGAAACTCAAGATGATATTGATTTAATTATATTGGAATTGAAAAAGAACAACTTTATAGTTTCAGATTTGGAGGACTAGTAATGGATTATGATGTGCTAATTTTAGGCGGTGGGATAATTGGATGTGCAGTTGCCTATGAACTTTCAAAATATAATATAAATATAGCTTTAATTGAAAAGGGATATGATGTTGCAAACGATATTTCATTTGCAAATACAGCTGTTGTTTATGATGGTTCAGAATCAAGTAGTAGTAAAATGGCTCTCTTGGAGAAGAGAGGTATAGATATAATAAGGAAGCATTGTAAAAAGTTCAATGTTAGATATAATAAGATTGGTTCATTAAGGCTTTTCTTAGATGAGAGTAGTGAGCTATTAAATAAAGTGTACAGTGATTCTAGGGATCGAGGAATAGACGGAGTTAGTATAATAGATAGTGATGAACTTTATAATGTAGAACCAAGTTTAAATTTAAAGGCAAATAAAGCTATTTATTCTGATAATACTTCAATAATATCACCATATAACCTAGCTGTTTCATATGCAGAAATAGCTGTAGATAATGGAGTGAATTTTAGACTAGAAGAAGAGGTTATAGATATTAAGACTATTTCTAAGGGATTCAGAGTAACTACGAATAAAAATAAGTTTACTTGTAAACTAGTTATTAATACAATTCCAAATGAATCCTTTAATGATATGTGTAGTAATGTAAAAAGCAAAATGAAAAATGAAAAAGTTAGGTGTATAATAGTTAAGAAAAGCATAGGTGATAACTTAAAGAAAATTATTATTGAAGATATAGATGAAGAAAATTCCATGATAAAGGTGCCAATATCGGAAAATGAAAATTTAATTGGAATTAAGATTAGTGATAATTTTAGCGCTAAATCAGAATTACCAGAAAGAATATTGAAAAATATAAAAAAAGAGTCAATAGTTAATATATTTACAGAAGTATATAGCGAAAATGATATGTTAATAGATGATAGTAACTTAGAGGATGGTTATATAAAGGTTATAGGAAATCACTATGCTAAAATATCAGTTGCACCAGCAATTGCTCAGGATATTGAAAAGAAAGTTAAAGTAAGCATGAATATAACGAAGAAGAAGGATTATATTGATAAAAAGAGAGAAACATATATATTTAGAGAGATGACTAAAGATCAAATAAATAGAATAATTTCTCTTGATAAGCGTTATGGTAATATTATTTGTAATTGCAATAATATTTCTGAGGGAGAAATTATTGATTCAATAAGAAGACCTTTAGGTGCAAGAACAGTAGAGGGTGTAAAAAGGCGTACAGGAATAGGTCTTGGAAACTGCAATGGTTCAAGTTGCAATATAAAGATAATAAAGATATTGGCCAGAGAGATGGATAAAAGTGTTTTGGATATAGTAGATGATTCTATGGATTCACAAATTTTAGTTGGAAGAATTAAGGAATTTAATGAAATTTAGATTGGAGTAATTAGTAATGCCTAATAAAGATGTTTTTACCAGTTTGGTTAGAGTAAAAGGTAATATCAATTACAAAGTTGTATCAGTAAAAAGTAATAAAAGCGTTGAGAAGCACTTATGGAAGGAATTCTCAAAGGTTCTTAGTAGGATTTATGTTAGTACTCCTACAAATATTGGCGATAATATATGTAAGAATATACTTAATACTGGCGTAGATATAATATGTACAAGGAAGATAAAATAATAGCCAAACACTAAAGCCATAAGGTTATATTTTATTATAATAATTTATTTTAATAAAATATTATAAAATAGTTGACATAAGTATAAGTAATTGATATAATAATACATGTCATTAGACGTGGAAAGATGGTCGAGTTGGTTTAAGGCACCGGTCTTGAAAACCGGCGTGCGTGTAAGCGTACCTAGGGTTCGAATCCCTATCTTTCCGCCATTTTTTTGTCTAAAAATATAAAGTTTATTTGGAGGATTACTCAAGTGGCTGAAGAGGCGCCCCTGCTAAGGGCGTAGGTCGGGTAACTGGCGCCCGGGTTCAAATCCCGGATCCTCCGCCAAGCATCTAACATTTGTTAGGTGCTTTTTAGTATAATTAATTAGTCTTAGTAAAACATATATTTTATTTGTTGAAAATTTATATATGAATTCTCAATAAATATAATTTACTATTCTAAATTATTTGAGATTCTGTAACTCATAGCTAAAATTAAGTTTAGATAAATGAAAAAATTAAATTTATTGCAATAAATATGTTGACATAAATAAAATTAGTTGATATAATCATATTTGTTGTGAGACATGGAAAGATGGTCGAGTTGGTTTAAGGCACCGGTCTTGAAAACCGGCGTGCGTGTAAGCGTACCTAGGGTTCGAATCCCTATCTTTCCGCCATTAAAATAGAAGGCACATGGAGGATTACTCAAGTGGCTGAAGAGGCGCCCCTGCTAAGGGCGTAGGTCGGGTAACTGGCGCCCGGGTTCAAATCCCGGATCCTCCGCCAAACATCTAACAAATTGTTAGATGTTTTTTTTGTTTTTAATTAACTTTATGGAGTAAATAAACTTAAGATATTATAATTAATGTATCTGCTTATAAAATAAATTAATTATTATAAGAAGGTGAATTATGCTAAGCGGCAGCAAAGTGTATTTAAGAGTACTAAAAAAGGAAGATATAAGTATATTATTCAAGTTACATAGTGAAGAGAAAGTTAAAAAGTATAATATAATAATTGATAGCATGGATAATAAAGTAGATTTAAGAAAAGCTTTAAGTATAATTAATGAAGACGATAATTTAATTGGTTTTGTAACGTACAAGGAGCAAGGACATTATAGTAGGATATACTGTATTGGCATAACGATAGGGAGTGAGTATTGGGGAAGAAGTTATGGAGTAGATTCTATAAAAATTCTTCTAAGATATTTATTTAAAAAGCTAAATGCCATTAAAGTAGAACTATACGTTGCTAGTTATAATATGCGAGCTATAAATTGTTATAAAAAATGTGGGTTTATAGAGGAGGATATTAAAAGATATTCTAGCTATATAGATAGAGAATATATAGATATTATAATTATGGGGATAATTAGAGAAAGATATAATTCATATTTAAAATGTGAGGATGGAAAATACGTATGAGTATAAGATTTGTTTATGGAAGATCTGGAACAGGCAAGAGTAAATTTTGCATTGACGAGATAAAAAATAATATTGATAAGAAATTAGATTTCAATAAGTTAATTCTATTAGTTCCAGAACAATATACATTTATGACTGAAAATAAAATATTGCATGAAATAGGAGAAAATGCTTTTTTTAGGACAGAGGTGCTGAGTTTTAAAAAAATGGCTCATAATATTTTTGAAGAATATGGTGGAAGAGTTAAAGAGATTATTAAGGAATCTGGAAGGAATATGCTAATTCATAGAGTTATAAATGAAAATATTGAGTTTCTGGATTATTTTAATAGGATGTCTAGAGAACAAGGATTTAATGAAATTATATCAGAAGTGATTTCGGAATTTAAAAAATATAATATTAGCATTGATAGTATAAGAGCAATAGATGAGAAAATAAATGATGCTGAATTATATCAAAAGGTTAAAGAATTGATGATAATTTATGAAGCATTTAACTTGAAAATGCATGAAAATTATATTGATGGAGATGATGAGTTAACACTACTAGATAAAAAGTTATTAGAAAGTAGCGCGTATGTGGATTCAGAAGTCTGGATAGATGAATTTACTAGCTTTACACCTCAACAACTAGATATTATAAAGGTATTAGCCAAGAGATGCAGAAGAGTTAATATAACTTTTTGTATTGATAACAAATCTCTAAATAACAACTCTGAAGATATAACTGATGTATTCAATATTATAAAGAGTACTGAAAATAAAATATTAAAGATAATGAAAGAAAACAACATAGCTTATGACAAGCCAGTCAACTTAAATAATGCAATTCCTTATAGGTTTAAAGGTAATCTGGAACTTGATCATATAGAAAAGTATTTTTTTTCTTACCCATTTAATGAATATGATAAGAACCCTGAGAGTATAACACTTTACAAAGCAAGTAATATTTATGATGAGATAGAAAGAGTATCAAAAAGCATTACAAGCTTGGTGAGAGAAAATGGTTATAGATATAGAGATATATCTGTAGTTTGTAGAAATATAGATGATTATGAAAAAATAATATCAGTAATATTTAAAGATTATAATATTCCATACTTTTTAGATAAAAAGATTCAATTACTAAGTAATCCATTGATTGTACTTATAAGTTCTGCTTTTGAAATTTTGCTTAAGAATTGGTCTTATGAAAGTGTATTTAAATATTTAAAGAGTGGCTTAACTGGAATAGATAATTCATATATAGATAGGCTAGAGAACTTTATATTAGAATATGGGGTAAAGGGTTATAAATGGACATCAAAAGAAATAGTAAATGAGAAATGGTTTAGAGGAAATGGTGAATTGACGGATGATAAAGTTTTAATAGCTGAAATTATGGAAGAGATAAGATATCCATTAATGACTTTTCATAATAAAGTAAATGGAAAACATAAAGTTAAAGATATATGTTCAGCTATTTATGAATTTTTAGTGGATGTAAAAGTTTTTGACAGAATTAACGAATGGATTAAAAATTTTGAAGAATTAGGATTAGAAGATAAAGTTAAGGAATATAGTCAGGTTGAAAGTATAGTTATAGATATTATAGATCAAGCGGTCGATGTTATAGGCGAAGAGAGGTTAGAGTATTCTGAATTTTTTAGAATATTAAGTTCTGGTTTCGCCAATGAAGAGATAGGAATTATACCTGTAGCATTAGATCAGGTTAATATTGGAGATATAGCAAGAATAAAGGGCAGAGATGTTAAAGTTCTTTACATAGTAGGAATTAATGATGGAGTTCTACCAGCATCCAAGAAAGAGGAAGGTTTATTATCTGATAGAGATAGAACAACATTAGGTGAGGTTGGAATAAATTTATCATCAACAACTAGAAATAAAGTTTTTGAAGAACAGTATCTACTATATATGGCATTAACAATTAGTAGTGAATATTTAATGCTTTCATATCCAATGGCTGATTTTGAAGGTAAATCATTAAGACCATCTATAGTAATATCTAGAATTAAAAAGATATTTCCTAATTTAATTGAAGAAAGTGCAATTTATGATTTGAAAATTCTTGAAAATAAATTTGGCAAAATTATTGCACCAATTCCAACATTTAATGAACTTATAATTTCTATGAGAAAAGATTTTGATAAGGAATATATAGAGCCTTACTGGTCTGAGGTATATGAATGGTTTAAAAACAATGATGAGTTTAGGGATAAAGTTAAAAATATATTTAAGGGGCTTAGTTACTCAAACATTGGAGATAAAGTTTCAAAAAACAAACTTAGAAAACTTTATCAGAATGACTTAGAAAAGTTAGTATTTAGTGTTTCAAAGTTAGAAAAGTATGCAGAATGCCCTTTTTCTTATTTTGTTCAATATGGACTAAAAGCTAAAAATAGAAAGGTATATGAATTTACACCACCAGACTTAGGATCATTTGTACACGAAATGCTTGATTCATTCACTAATAAAGTTAGAGAAGATGGAGTACTATGGTCTGATTTAAGCAATGAAAAATGTAAGGAGATAATATCTAACCTTATTGATAAGAAGTTAATGGATGAAAGTAATTCTATATTAAATAGCACTAAGAAATTTAAATATTTAGCGCAAAGATTTAAAAGAGTAATATCTAAATCTGTTTCAGTTATTGCAAGTCAAATAGGAAAAGGTGAATTTGAAGTATTTAAAACTGAATTTGATTTTGGAAGTTATAGCTCTGGAGAAGCTATAACATTAGATTTGAATGATAATGAAAAGGTGTATCTTCAAGGAAGAATTGATAGAATAGATAAGTTAGATTTAGATGGCGAAACTTATATAAGAATTATAGATTATAAAACTGGAGCTAAAAAATTTGATTTAAATGAAATATATTATGGATTACAAGTGCAATTATTAGTCTATTTAGATGCACTTATAAAGAATTCAAAATATATACTTGATAAACAAGTAAAGCCAGGAGCAATATTATACTTTAAAATAGATGATCCTATAATAAAAAGCAAGAAAGAAATGACTGACGAAGAAGTAGAGAAGGAAGTATTAAGTGCTTTAAAGATGAAAGGATTAGTCTTAAAAGATGCGAGGGTTGTAAAAGCTATGGATAAGGATATAGAAGGATATTCATTGGTTATACCAGCATCATTTAAGGCTGATGGAGGTTTTAAGGCAACCAGTGATGTTGTAACAGAAGAGGAGTTTAGAATACTTAGAGAATATGTAAATAGGAAGATGATAGAGATATGTGAAGAAATGCTAAGTGGAGATATTAAAATTCAGCCGACTAAGAATTCTAACATTGCTCATTGTGAATACTGTGATTTTTCATCAATATGCCAATTTGATACAGAAATAAAAGACAATAAATACAAAATTATAATAAACAAATCTACAAATGATATATGGAATAATATAAAAAAAGAAATTGATAATTCTAATAAATTAATTAAGGTTGAAAATGAGGAAGTATAGTGCTATAAAAGAATCTAATATATTTTTTATTAAAATTAATTAGGTTTTCTTACAGTTAAAGCGATTTTAATTAGTACAGGAGAGATTTATATATGGGTAATACAAAATGGACTGATGAACAGTTAAGTGCAATTGAAACGAGAAATTGTAATTTACTAGTTGCAGCTGCAGCGGGCTCAGGTAAAACTGCTGTTTTAGTAGAGAGGATCATAAGAATAATTACTAATGAAGAGAATCCAGTTGATATAGATAAGTTATTGGTTGTAACTTTTACTAATGCAGCAGCAGCTGAGATGAGGGAAAGGATAGCAGATGCGATATCAAAGGAATTAGAGAATAATCCTAGGTCTAAAAATCTACAGAGGCAATTAACGCTGTTAAATAGAGCTAATATCACTACAATGCATTCGTTTTGCTTAGATGTAATTAAAAATAATTACCATAGGATTGATCTAGATCCATCATTTAGAATAGGTGATCAGACTGAAGGAATACTAATTAAATCGGAAGTTATTGAAGAACTTTTCGAAGATAAATATGAGGAAGAAGATATTGGGTTCACTAATTTGGTTGAGATATTTAGTAGTTATAAAAATGATAATAATTTAAAAAATTTAGTATTAGATTTATATAACTTTACAATGTCAGGCCCATGGCCTGAAAAATGGCTCATTAATAGTGCAGAGGCCTTTAATATTAAACAATTAGATGAATTAGATAGAACTAATTGGGTAAGAGTTTTAGCTCAAAGCGTAAAAATTGAGTTAGATGGGTATGTTAAAATGTTAGAAAAGGCCATTGAGGTTACGAGCAAAACTGATGGATTAGAACCTTATATGGATAACTTATTAATGGAATTAAGTTATATAAAGAAGGCTTATGAATCTACTGATAATGGACTTGAGGCAATGTTTAATTCATTATCATCAGTACAATTCAGTAGATTAAAATCTATAAAAAAAGATAAGGTTTCAGATGAGCTGTCTCAAAATACTGTAAAAAAAATTAGAGATGATGTTAAAAAAGGAATATCTGAATTATTAAATAATGCATATTCAGTAAATCCACAGCAAATGTTAAGGAATATTCAAGGGTCATATCCCTACATAAAAAAATTGATAGAATTAGTTCTAGAATTTAGTGCTAGGTTTAGTAAACGAAAACGTGAAAGAAATATATTGGATTTTAATGATTTAGAACATTTATGTTTAAAAATATTAAGTGATTATGATGATGAGAATAATATAATTCCATCAAGTATTGCAATGAATTTTAAAGAATATTTCGATGAGGTACTTGTTGATGAGTATCAAGATTCAAATAACGTTCAAGAAACAATAATAAACCTAGTATCCAGAAAAAATGATGATAATCCCAATGTATTTATGGTTGGGGATGTTAAGCAAAGTATATATAGATTTAGACAAGCAAAACCTGAATTATTCATTGAAAAATATAATACATATGATTCAAGTAATGGAGTAAATAGAAAAATTCAATTATATAAGAATTTTAGAAGCCGAAGAGAAATTATAGATGGAGTAAATTACATCTTTAAAGAAGTAATGTCTGAAGTTGTTGGAGAGTTAGAATATACAGATGAGGAGGCTTTAAATTTAGGCGCAGACTTTAAGGAAAATAAATTCAAAGATACAATTGTTGGAGGCCCTATTGAAGTTAATATAATTGATAAGAGCCATAATGAAACGGTTGTAGAAGATAATGAGGAACAGGAAGAAATAAATAATGTTATTTTAGAAGGTAGGATCGTTGCGAAAAGAATTAAAGAACTAATGTCAAAAAGTGAAGATGAACAAATTTTTAAAGTTTTAGATAAGGAATCTGGTGAATATAGGCCATTAAAATATAGGGATATAGTTATTCTACTTAGAGCCACTAAAAACTGGTCAGAGCCATTATTAGATGAGTTAAGTGCAGAAGGAATTCCAGTGTATGCAGATACAGGATCTGGTTATTTTGAATCAATTGAGATTAGAACAATAATTTCTCTTTTAAAGGTTGTTGATAATCCAATGCAGGACATTCCAGTAATATCAGTAATGAGATCTCCCATTATGGGATTTTCGGCAGAAGAAATAAGTGATATTAGACTTGTAAAAAAAGATAATTATTTTTATGAAAATATAAAATATATAAGTGAAGAAGCTTATAATTCAATTAATGAATCTTATTCTGATGTATTGATAGCTAAATGTAAGTATTTTATTAATTCCGTTGACAAGTGGAGAAATAAATCAATTTATATGGCAATTGATGAATTTATATGGTATTTATATATGGATACTGCTTATTATGGATATGTTGGAGCTATGCCAAATGGAGTGCTTAGGCAAGCAAACTTAAAAATACTTTTTCAAAGAGCAAGACAATTTGAGAAAACGAGTTTTAAGGGATTATTTAATTTTATAAATTTTATAAATAAACTTATAAAATCTTCAGGTGACATGGGAAGTGCTCAAGTATTAGGTGAAAATGAGGATGTAGTAAGAATTATGAGTATCCATAAAAGTAAGGGGCTAGAGTTTCCAGTGGTATTCTTATGCGGGTTAGGAAAGAATTTTAACCTTATGGATTTAAATAAAAGCATATTGTACCACGATGAATTAGGACTTGGGCCAGATTTTATAGATATAGGAAAAAGGTTTAGCATAGGAACTTTAGCTAAAGAATCAATAAAGAAAAAGATGAAATTTGAAACATTGTCGGAGGAAATGAGAATACTGTATGTAGCATGTACTAGGGCAAAGGAAAAGTTGATTATGACAGGTACAGTAGGAAATCTTGAAAAATCAGCTGAAAAATGGTTAGGATCAGCATCTTTAGATTATAATCGTATATCCCCTTCGGAAGTTTTAAAAGGAAAGTCATATTTAGATTGGATTTGTATGTCACTATGCCAACATAGAGATGGTAGTGTCTTATCAGAAAGTTTTGGAACTGAAAATTTAATATTAAAGGATGATAATTCTAGGTGGAAAGTTAGTTTTTGGAATAAGGGCGACTTAATTGATAAGACAAAGACAGAAGTGTTAGAACAAGGTGAAGGATATGAGTTAACAATAATAAATAATAAACCATATGATAATTATTTATATGAAGAAGTAGATAAAATATTATCATATAAATATCCATTTAAAGCTTCAACAACAATTAAAAGTAATATTTCAGTTTCAGATTTAAAGAGAAGGCATGCAGAAGAAGATTATGATACTGAACAATTATACAGAGAAAAAGTAAAAGTTGTTCCTAAGTTTCTTCAAGAAAAGAAAGGTCTTACTCCTTCAGAAAAGGGTACTGCAGTTCATTTTGTAATGAAAAAAATAGATTTTAATAGAGTATCATCTACGGAGGAAATTAAAGAACAATTACACGAATTATTTGAAAAGGAGTTTTTGCTTAGCGAAGAATTAAAGGTAATTAATCCTACTAAAATACTGAGCTTTTTTAGGTCGGATTTAGGGAAAAAAATTCTTGATTTAAATTGTAGGGGAGAAAAGATTTATAGAGAAATACCTTTTTATACAGAGATAAGCAGTTTAGAAGTAGATAAAACACTTGATAATATATATAAGGATGAAAAGATAAGATTACAAGGAATAATTGATTGTTTCTTTGAATATAAGGGAGATATTATACTTATAGATTACAAAACGGATTATATCATGGAAGGCCATGAAGATGAATTTAAAGAGAAATATAGGAAACAATTAGATTATTATAGTGATGCAATATTTAAGTTAACAGGTAAAAAGGTTAAATATAAGTACTTATATTCATTTTATTTAGAAAAAGAAATTAAAATAATATAAATGTTTTTAAGTAAAATAATAAGAAAAGCAAGAAGACAAAAATAAATTTATCTTCTTGCTTTTTTAATAGTTATTTTATTATAACTTTACTTTCTCTAGGTATGTTGGTAAAGATCCATTTGGCATCATCTATAGAGAGTCTAATACAACCATGAGAAGAAGGTTTATTCATTGTATAATCTAGAACTGTAGTTTTGTCTTTAGCAAATGGAACTGAATGAAATAAAATGTCTCCAGTAATTTGAGTCCAGTATTTTCCACCTTCCTTATATTCTTCTGAAAAGAACCAATCACCTCTCTCTTTAATAGTAAATGATCCAGGAGGTGTATCCTCTCCACTTATTCCAGTGGAACAAGGGAATGCTTTAACCAAGTGCCATTTATCAGCCTTTCCTTTATAAACATAAGTCTTTTGATCTTGAATGTTTACGTTTATAAGATAAGGTGTTGTACTCTCTATATTTAATGTATTAATATTTTTCGATGTAATATTGGTTGTCAAGGCACGCGATGAAGCTTCAGCAATAGCTGAATTTTTATCTAAGTATTCTTGTTGTTTTTCTTTTATGTCTGCTATCTTTTCTTTTACATCTATGTCATCACCTAAAAGATCATTATTGTCTGAAATTTTAGACATAGCTTCGCTATAGTAATCATTGCTAATTAAATTATCGCAGTAAGCAAATAAATCCTCCTTTAGTTTACTTTTTGATTCATCTAGGTATATAAGTGAATCTGTATAGTTAAGATCTAAAGCAGAAACTTTTTTAAAGAATGAAATGGCCTCTGAATATTGTTCATTATTAAAAGAATTAATACCAGAGTTATAATTTTTAATAGAATCTTGAATTAAGTCTATTGAATCAGAAGCATTATGTAGATCATCATCATTCACTAGATTATAACGTTTTATTTCCTTAACCTGAATTAAGGCATCTTCAGAAGAAATTTTCTTATCTTGGATTTCATCTGATAAAGTATTAATTTTAGTTCTAAGATATTTGGATACATCATGACTAATCATAGATAATTTAAATGGATTAAAGTTTTGTTTAGTTATTAATAAGTTATTAGCTTCAGAAAATTTATAATTATCAAAATCTGATTTGAAGTTATTTAAAAGTTTATTATAACTGTATAACTCATAAAAGCAGCTAGAAGATAATGTTATTAACAAAGCTAATACATATATAATTCTTTTAGGTAATTTTTTAGTTTTTAACTTTTTATAATAAAATGTATTTATGCTCAAATAAATGCCTCCTAATGAAGTAACTAATATATTTAGAGTGAATTTGAATAAGATATTGCCGATTAATCTTTTATTTAATTACAAAGTCCTCTTTTATTTATATAATATTGACAATAAAAGTAAATAATAAACCTTGAAGTTTAAACTAATTTTAATATGTGTTAATATACTTAATAGGCCTTATGAAAGTAGACAATATTTATCTGGAGGGGAAAATGACTAATAAAACTAATTTTTTTATAAAGCTTATAACTTCTATATATGACATAAAGGTTTTTTCTAAATATGCGAAAGAAGGAATATTACGATCAATCTCATATGCAATATTCCTTAGTTTCTTATTAGGAGGCTTAAAGAGTGCATTTGTTCAATATAAGAATTATAATTTAGATATAATATCTTTAGTAGATCAAACGGTAGCATATTTTTCAATAATACTTTTTAATTTATTATTAAATTCCTTAATTGTATCAATTGTTGCAGCGCTTTTTGCAGTATTTTTAAGAATGGTAGTCAAATATATAGCTTTATATTCTTTAACCTTATATGCGGCTACATTGCCATTAATAATACAAATAATACTAGAAATAGCTAATCCTAATATAAGCTTTGATACTATATTTATTGTTGGAACATTAACCTATGTAATATTGATATTAAAGTATATAAAGGATGAAATAATAAGAAACTATACTTAGTAATATAAGCATATATATAAATTTTTCAAATTATTATCTAAATTTGTAATATTCAATTATTAAACTTAAATGAACAATTATATAATCTTTTGGAATTAGAAATATCATATCAAATTTATTTAATATGGTTGTTAGCCGGGAAGTTATGTGATATTATATATTAAGGGTATATGGTAAAAAAAGTAAAAAAAATTACAAAAGGGGATTTAAAAATGGTTGAGGTTAATATTTTGAAAGATAATCAGATTGATAGGGAAAATATATTGAATAAAAATGACCTTATTAAGTTATCGAAAGATGAATTAGTTAGCAAACTTATTAATTTATCAGAATCTAAGAAAAATCAAGAAGATTTTATTTTGAATATTTCACATGATTTGAGATCACCATTAAATATAATTTTAAGTGTTTTACAATGTTACAAGGATGATTATAAAGATATTAAAAGGTATGGTAAATGCCAGGATCACATGGATGTTATAAAAAGAAATTCATATAAAATATTAAAACTTGTAAACAATCTAATAGATACAACAAAATTAGAAAAAAATCATTATAGTATTAAAAGAGAGAATTTAGATGTAATTAATTTAATAGAGTGGAATATATCTTCAATAGATAAATATGCTAAGCAGAAGGAGATCTCTTTAGTTTTTGATACAAATGTTGAAGAGTGCATAATGGCAGTAGACCCAGAAGCAATAGATAGAATAATAATGAATTTAATTTCTAATGCAATAAAGTTCTCGCCAAAGGGAAGTAATATATATATAAATGCGTGGAAAAGTATAAATCAATTAACTATTTCGGTAAGGGATGAAGGAATTGGGATACCAAAGGAAGAGCAAAATACAATTTTTAATAGATTTGTTCAATCTTCAAGAAATAAAAAATCTGAGAATTCGGGAAGTGGGATAGGTCTTGATCTAGTTAGATACTTAACTCAAGCTCATAATGGTAGTATCGAATTGAAAAGTGAAGAGAATTCTGGTTGTGAATTTATAATTAAGCTACCAATAGAAAGATTACAGGATGATGAAAATAATAGAGATAAATGTTTAAATATTAAAAGTAAAGTGGAAGTACTTGAGGTAGAGTTTTCTGATATATATTTGTAAAAGTCATCATGAACAAGGATAGTTATCTAAAAATTAAACCTAATTTTTAGATAACTTATTCCAAATTGTATATGGGACTAAGTTGAATAATAGTATTAAATTTATAAAATTATGAGAATAATCAAATTATAAACTTGATTATTATAACCGCTTGTGATAAGATAAACTTGTTGTGAAAATTGAATATGGAGCGTTAGTTAAACGGATATAACATACCGCTACGGACGGTACATTGAGGGTTCGATTCCTTCACGCTCTGCCAAAATAAAAAGAATGGGTACCCCATTCTTTTTATTTTATAAAACTTTAGTACCAATATTTTCACCAAATATAACTTTACATTCAAAACCTAATTTAGATTGTTCTATAATATCAGCATCTATTTCTATAGATCCTTGTTCAAAGAATAATATAGTTGTAGATCCTCCAAATTTAAAATAGCCTTTTTCATCACCTTTATTTACTCTAACTCTAGGGGAATAAGTTTGAATTATTGAACCTACACATGTAGCACCAACCTCTATATGAAGTACATCTTTAAAGTTATCTGATTTAAATAAAGACCATTCTCTTTTATTTTCACAAAAAAGTTTAGGAACAGATTTTAAAGCTATTGGATTTACAGAATAATAGTGCCCTTTTATAGGATGATTTTCATATGGAATACCAGAATCTATAAAGTGAAATCTATGATAGTCAGTAGGGCATAAGCGTAATACAACGCATATTCCATTTTTATATTTACTAGCTACATTATCATCATTAATTAACTCTTTTAAACTATAAGTTAATCCCTTAATTTGAATTATATTATCTAAGTCAATGTCTTCATAGGCAGTTATTCTTCCATCTCCTGGAGAGATTAATATATTATTATCTGAATTTATTGGTCTAGCATCAAAATTTAATTCTCTTGTAAAGAAATCATTAAAAGATTTAAATTCATTAATTTTCTTCTTCGACATAGCCATATCAATATTAAAGCTATCTACAAATGGTGAAATTTTGGATTTGCTTAGCTTTGTATCACAATACTTCCCATATAACTTAGAAAATAATTTTTTCTTTGCAATAAGTTCAGTAATTGTTTTACCAACTGGTGATTCATAGGTCCATTCTATATATTTCTTTCCAGCGATAAGTTCTTCTTCATAAGATTTTGTAGTTCTATTATATACTTGAATCATAAATACAAATGTCAAAACTTTATTAAATAATTTAGAGATAACAGCTCTAAAGATTTATAATGTTACAGTTATGACAAGTATCCTCCATTTCTTATTTTAATTAGATATATCTAGTTAAATCTATAGAATAATCATTTAGTAAATAATATAGAAAAACTGATATATTGAATAAATTATGTGTAACATACATAGTTTATTTTTTACCTTAATATTAATTTTATCACAGATAATCAAAATTTCAAAAGTAAGATTATATGTACTGAAAGTTTCATTTTTGATATAAATAGTAATATGTAGAATTGTGGTTTAATAATGAACTAAATGATATAATATATTGATAATATTAGCATAAGTAATTATTGAAAAATGAGGAGAAATGTTATGAACAAAACAAAAAACTTGATTTTTGAATCTGCAATAAAAATATTTTCTGAATCTGGATATAGAGGTGCTACTATGGATGATATAGCTGCCAATGCTGGACTTGTAAAGGGGACATTATACTATCATTTCAAGAGTAAAGAGGAAATATTTAATTTCATTGTTGAGGAGGGATTGCAAATATTACAAAATCAAGTTATTGAAGTTCAGAATATCAATATAGGTCCTATTGAAAAATTAATAAAAATATGTAGAATACAATTAACATTTTTATATGGGTATACAGATTTTTTTAAAATAGTAATGAGCCAGTTGTGGGGGACTGAGCATAGACAAAATGAATTGCGTCATAAGATACGAAAGTATATAAATGAAATTGAAATTAATATAAGAACTGCAATGGAAATTGGGGAAATTAAAAAAGGAGATGTAGAACTTATTGCATTCCAATTTTTTGGATCACTATGTTCATCTGCAATATATGAATCTATACATATAGAGAAGATAAATTTAGAAGATATTATAGAGAGTACTATTAAGTTTACATTGAATGGATTAGGAATAGATATAAATAGATATATTTAAAATATGAAGTTTATATTTTAGATTCTAGATAAATGTAATTAGTTCTAGTTTACACTTATAATTAAATATAAATAGGGAGTGTATAGAGAAACATTTTTTATGAGCAGTATATATAATCATTACCAAATTGAATAAAATAACGAGGGAACTGGGGGATACTAATGAAATTTTTAGCGAGTGATTTAGATGGAACGCTATTTAGAGATAACAAAATTTCAGAAAAGGATTTAGATGCATTGAGGCGACTAAAAGCGTTTGGAAATAAGATAATAATTTCAACAGGAAGAAGTTTAAAAGGAGTAAATAGTATTTTAAAGGAATATCCATTTGAGTATGATTACTTGGTTATGTGTAATGGTGGAGTGATAATGGATAACAGAAACAATATTATACATGAGAAATCAATACCGAATAAAATACAAAATAGAATAATAGCTGATTTTTATGATATAGGAGATTCCTTAATATATTATGATGATGGAAATGATACTTATATGATAGAAAATAAATTAGTTGATGTTTCAGCTGTAGATGCTGATTTTTTTAATCATTTTTCTAATAGGGTAACATTAGAAGAAGCATTGAGTAGCGTATCAGATTCACAAATTATGAGTGTGTTTAATGTATCTCAATCTATAGAAAAATCGGAATTGGTAAGAGAAAAGTTGATAAATGAATATGATGAGTATATAGAAGCTTTTAGAAATCAAGTATTTGTAGATATAGTTGCAAAGAATTGTTCAAAGGGAAATGCAATTATGATGATTTTGGAAGATGAAAATAAGGGCGTTGATAGCTTATATACGGTCGGCGATTCAATGAATGATATTTCCATGTTTAAGATTACCAATAATAGTTATACATTTAATTCAGTAGAAGAACTAATTAAACCATATGCTGATAATCTTGTAGATCATGTTTTTGAAGTAATAGAAGATATGCTAAGATAAAAGATTAATTTAGAGATTATAACTTATTCAGCAAATTAAATGGAAAATAATTTATTAAAGAAATATAAAAGTTCAGCAATTTATAGAAATGCTGAACTTTTTATTATAAGTATATTACATATAATCTTAATTTATATGGTTAAATTATTATTTATTAGAATTGGAAAATTCTAAGTATTCATCAAATGTCATAGTTCTATCAACTATAGAACCATCATCTTTAATATCTATGATTCTATTTGCTATAGTTTGAACGAACTGATGGTCATGAGAAGCAAATAATATATTACTATTATAATCTTTCAAACCATTATTTACAGCTGTAATTGATTCAAGGTCAAGGTGATTCGTAGGTTGATCTAACATTAATACATTAGCATTAGAAAGCATCATTTTAGACAACATACATCTAACCTTTTCTCCTCCTGATAATACATTGGCTTCTTTTAATGCTTCCTCACCAGAGAATAACATTCTTCCTAGGAATCCTCTGATATAGCTTTCAGATTTTTCCTCTGAATATTGTCTAAGCCAATCTACTAAAGAAAGATTGCAATCGTCAAAGTATTTTGAGTTATCAGCTGGGAAGTAAGCATTAGTTATAGTTATTCCCCATTTATATTCACCGCTATCTGGTTCCATTTCTCCAGATAATATTTTGAATAATGTAGTTACGGCTATTTCATTACCAATAAGAGCAATTTTATCACCTTTATTTACTATGAAATTCACGTTATCTAATACTTTAACACCATCTACTGTTTTTGATAAATCTTTAACCATTAAGATATCATTACCAACTTCTCTTTCAGGTTTAAAACCTACAAATGGATATTTTCTACTTGATGGTTGAATATCATCTAAAGTAATTTTATCCAAAAGTTTTTTACGAGAAGTAGCCTGCTTAGATTTAGAAGCATTAGCACTAAATCTTGCAATAAAGTCCTGTAATTCCTTAATCTTTTCTTCCTTTTTCTTGTTTTGATCTTTTGACATTTGAAGAGCTAATTGACTTGATTCATACCAGAAGTCATAGTTACCTACATAAATTTTTATCTTTCCAAAGTCAACGTCAGCCATTTGAGTACAAACTGAATTTAAGAAGTGTCTATCATGCGATACAACTATAACAGTTCCATCAAAGTTACCTAAAAAGTCTTCTAACCAGTTTACAGCCTTTAAATCAAGACCGTTAGTAGGTTCGTCTAGAATTAGTATTCCAGGATTACCAAATAAGGCTTGAGCTAAAAGAACTTTAATTTTTTCTCCACCAGTCAATTCTGATACATTTTTAAGGTGAAGATCAGTTCCTATGCCTAATCCTTGTAAAAGTGAAGATGCTTCGGATTCTGCTTCCCAACCATTAAGTTCAGCAAATTCACCTTCTAATTCAGATGCTTTAATTCCATCTTCATCAGAAAAGTCAGGTTTAGCATAAATTTCATCCTTTTCCTTCATTATTTGGTATAGTCTTTCATTTCCCATTATTACAGTTTCTAGGACTTGAAAATTATCATACTTATAATGTTCTTGTTTTAAAACGGACATTCTTAAATTAGGAGCAATTGTAACTTCTCCAGTATTAGGTTCTATTTCACCTGATAATATTTTTAAGAATGTACTCTTTCCAGCTCCATTAGCACCAATAACTCCATAACAATTTCCTGGAGTGAATTTAAGGTTGACATCTTCAAAAAGCTTACGTCCACCAAATCTCAAACTAACATTTGATACGTTTATCAATATATTTCGACCTCATTTCTTCTTAATTGTAATAATGCACAATTAGGGAAAAAATCCTTTCTATCGTTAAAATATGTTATCATAAATTAATTTGGAATTTCATCCTTAATTGTGCATCGTATAAATAGTTTAACTACATGTTGCTTATTATATCATATAATTAATGATTTTTGCATTTTTAAGTATTTCTATAATTTTAAATTTTTGTATTATTACTTAATTGAAATTAATATTATTTATAATTTTTGGCACTCCCAAAACATTCATCTATTATTTTTTCACTCATACGTCTATAAAGATTACTCATGCTAACATATGCACATATAAGTAGAAGTTTCTCTTCATAGTCTCCTAGAGAATTATCTTCATTACTTATTAGATTTGTAATATTATCATAAATTTTAGTTGAGGAAGATTTTAAATCATCTAAGTTTGAATCATATATATCAAGAAAGGATTGGTATATATCATGTAATGGATATTCTTCTTCTTTTTCAAAAGCATTAATTATGGGGCTCAAGATAGTTTTTATATCTGTAAGGGACAGTGCACCTTTTAAATTATAAATTAACCCCATTAAAATAAGATGACTTTTAGTATACTTCTTATTTTTAATTTTCATTAAAAGATTACCTTTGGCGTAGTTATTAATCATAGTTTTAGTAAGAACTTTGTCATCATCATTTCTTTTAGTGTAGCTTAATTTACTTTCAAATAGCTGCATTACTTGATCCATATATAAATCAATTTCAGGAAAATCATTTAAGTTAATGTTATTAGATGATTTTTGTGAATTTATATATGCATCAATATTAAAGTCATTCATATAATTTCACTCCTCACATAGTAATAGAAACTATGTCATTATTATAATTTTAATATTATCGAAAAGAAGTAGATAATTCAAGCATTTATGGGTAAAATACTATTTAATAAATAGAAAATAAACAAAAATAGGGTTGCAATATAAAAAAAAATATGAAATAATTCTAATATAGCAACACGTAGTTATTAAAACTACGTGGGAATAAATGGGAGGGTAAAAGAATGGAGAAATATTTAAGAGAACCTATTAATGGATTAACTCATTTTATTGGAGCAGTTCTATCATTATTTGCATTAATAGCAATGCTAGTAAAGGTATATACAAGGGGAAGTTCTACAATAACGTTTGTATCAGTTTTATTTTTCGGGATAAGTATGATTTTATTATATAGCGCATCAGCAACATATCATTCAGTAATAGCAAATGATAAAGTAATAAAAATTCTAAAACGATTGGATCATTCTATGATATTTATATTAATAGCAGGGTCATATGCACCATTTTGCCTAGTGGCGTTAAATGGAAAGGTAGGAATAAATCTATTTCTAGCAGTAACAATATGTGCAGTAATCGGAATTGCATTTAAATTATGTTGGGTAACTTGTCCTAGATGGCTCAGCAGTAGCATGTATATAGGAATTGGGTGGTTTGCAGTATTTGCCATATATCCAATGTCTCAAGTTTTATCTTCATTTGGACTATCATGGTTAGTTCTTGGAGGAATAATGTATACAATAGGTGGAATAATATACGCATTAAAATCAGATAAAATAAAAGTATGGCTCTTTGGAAGACATGAAATATTTCATATATTTATTATGTTGGGAACCCTTTGTCATTTTATCTGTGTATTTGTATATATAATTTAAATCAGAATTTTAAGTTGCATTAATCTAGTAGGTTATATAGGGGATAAAAGAAATACTTATTTTAAATAAATTTAGTATTCCTTTTATCCTTATTTTTTTATAAAAATATAATTACATTCATATGGAACTAGATTGTTTTATTATAAAACATCTTTTAAAACTTGATAAGATATATTAGGTATAGTAAGATAAATTATAAAGAATAAATAGACTTTAAGGGGATGGAAAAATGGGCTTTCGTCAAAGGTTAAAAGATGCTAGTAGAATAGTAGTAAAGGTTGGATCATCAACATTAACTTATGATAATGGAAATATTAATTTAAGTAGAATTGAAAAGCTAACGCGCGTATTATCTGATGTAGTTAATTCAGGTAAGCAGGTTACGCTTGTTACATCAGGTGCAGTTGCTGTTGGTGTTAATAAATTAAAATTGAAAGAAAAGCCCGAAAGTATAAGAGAAAAGCAAGCAGTAGCAGCAGTTGGACAATGCGAACTAATGCATATATATAGTAAATTTTTTGGAGAATATAGCCATGTGGTTGGGCAAGTGTTACTCACAAGAGATGTAGTAGAAGATGATCATATTAGGGAAAATGTATGCAATACATTTGAAACTTTATTAGATAATAATATAATTCCTATAGTAAATGAGAATGATACAGTTTCAATAGATGAAATTGAGAATATAGTTAGATTTGGTGATAATGATAATTTATCGGCAATAGTTGCATCATTAATTAACGCAGATTTGTTAATAATTTTATCTGATATAGATGGGTTCTATGATTCAGACCCAAGGAATAATGAGAGTGCAAAATTACTAAATGAAGTTAGAGAAATAACTCCTGAGTTAGAAGAGTGCGCTGGAGGTGCAGGATCAAATCTAGGAACTGGTGGAATGATCACAAAATTATCAGCAGCTAAGACATCCACAAAAGCAGGAGTAGATATGATTTTAGCGAATGGAAGTGAACCAGATATAATAATAGATATTTTGAAGGGTGAAGAAATAGGAACTTTATTTGTATCGTAGGTAAAATAAGAAATGGGGGCTAAAAATGAGTGAGTTAATAATTAAAGGACAAAATGCTAAAAATGCTTCTTATGATCTTGGTATTGCATCAACAAAGCAAAAAGATGATGCACTTATGATTATGGCAGAAGAGTTGATAAAGGCAAAAGGAGATATAATATCAGCTAATAAGATAGATTTGGATGCGGCAGTATTGAAAGGTACTTCAAAAGCTATGCTAGATAGATTAGCACTTACAGATGAAAGAATAGAAAGTATGGCAGCAGGGCTTAAAGATGTTATAAAACTTCAAGATCCAATAGGTGAGGTAATATCTATGTGGCAAAGACCTAATGGATTACAAATAGGTCAGAAGAGAGTACCGTTAGGAGTTATTGGAATAATTTATGAAGCAAGGCCTAATGTAACTTGTGATGCAGCAGGACTTTGTATAAAGACTGGAAATGCTGTTATTCTAAGAGGCGGAAGTGAAGCTATTAATTCTAATAAAGCTATAGTTAAGGCATTAACAAAAGGAATTGAAAGATCTGGTTTGCCTAAGGCTTCAGTACAGTTAGTAGAAGATACAAGTAGAGAAGTTGCAACTGAAATGATGAGATTAAATGAGTTTATAGATGTTCTTATTCCAAGAGGTGGAGCAGGATTAATTCAAGCTGTTCTTAAAAATGCTACTGTTCCAGTTATAGAAACAGGAACAGGTAATTGTCATATATATGTAGATAAAGACTGCGATTTTGAAATGGCAAAAAACATTGTTATTAATGCAAAAGCATCAAGACCTTCTGTTTGTAATGCAGCTGAAAAGTTACTTATAAATGAAAAGATAGTGGAGGACTTTTTGCCGATAGTAGTTAAAGCCTTAAGAGAAAACGGCGTTGCTGTTAAAGGTGATGAAGTATCACAATCTATAATTAACGACATTGAGAAAGCTGCTGAAGAGGATTGGGGAAAAGAATATTTAGATTATATAATTGCCGTAAAAGTAGTTAAAGATGTAGATGAAGCAATTTCGCATATAAATAAATATGGAACAGGGCATTCGGAAGCAATTATTACAGAGAGCTATAAAAATTCACAAAAGTTTTTACAAAGAGTTGATGCAGCAGCTGTATATGTTAATGCATCAACAAGATTTACAGATGGTTCAGAGTTTGGTTTTGGTGCAGAAATAGGAATAAGCACTCAAAAGTTACATGCCAGAGGTCCAATGGGACTTAAAGAATTAACAACAATCAAATATATAATTTATGGAAATGGCCAAATAAGATAATACAGAGAATATAAAGAATATTATTTCATGATATTCTTTATATTCTTATATATTATAATAGTTAAAGATAATAAATTAATATTTTCATGAATAAATCAACATAATTAAGTATTGCCAAGGAAATAATCTTAAAATATATAAAGTGTGTTGTAATAATATATAGATATTTATATGATAAAATAATAATATTAAATAGACTTTATAACTACAAAAAAGTATAGTATAATCCAATGTGAAAACGTATCAAATACATCTAAAAAGGGGGACGATAATTGTGAAAATAGCATTAATAGCACATGACAAAAAGAAGGAAGATATTATTGAATTTTCAAAGAAGTATAAGGATGTACTAGCTAAATATGAGCTAGTTGCTACAGGAACTACTGGAACGAAGATATCAGAAGCAACAGGTCTTGAAGTTAAGAGATATTTATCTGGTCCATATGGAGGAGATCAACAATTAGGTGGTCGTATTGCAGAAGGAAAGATTGATCTAGTAATATTTTTTACGGATCCATTGACAGCGCAACCTCATGAACCAGATGTATCAGCATTGCTTAGAGTTTGTAATGTACATAATGTAGCTGTTGTTACTAATATAAAAACAGCAGAACTTATAATTAAACAATTTTAAATTGTGGACAAAGCAGTTAAAATTATATATACAAAAACAAAATGTAGTATTAAATTTAAGATAGGTCAATTCAGAATTAACTGTAACTGCCTAAATTTTCTGAATATTTTATTAATTATATAATAACATAAATTATATAAATTTGCAATTAGCAATCATTTGTGTATAAATGGAGTATGAACATGATTATAATTCTAAGGTAATAGCAAGGAAATATAGCTTGTAAACTAATAGAATATCTTAAAAGGAAGGATTATAATGACTGATTTAAACAGATATACATTAATAACTGGTGGTAGTGACGGAATTGGATTTGAGTTAGCAAAGATCTATGCCAAAAATAAAGATAATTTAATTATTATAGCAAAAGACGAAATTAAGCTAAGGAATGCTAAAAGTAGGCTTGAAGATCAATATGGAGTAATTGTAGAAATAATTCAATGTGACCTATCTGTGGATAAAGGTTATAAAAAGATAATAGAAGTTGTGGAAGAAAAGAATTTAATTGTGGATAATTTAATAAATAATGCAGGCATAGGTTGCTTTGGTTTTTTTCATGATTTAGAAGAGGGACTTGAAGAAAAGATAATAAATATAAATATTACAGCATTGACTATGCTTACAAAGTACTTTTCTAAAAAGATGGTTGAGAGAAGACATGGAGGCATCTTAAATGTGGCATCAACAGCAGCATTTATTAGTGGTCCTAAAATGTCTATATATTATTCAAGCAAGGCATATGTTTTATCATTAACAGAAGCAATCCATGATGAGTTGAAAGATTTGGGAATCAGGGTAAGTTGCCTTTGTCCTGGGCCTGTAAGGACATCATTTCAAGAGAAGGCTGGTATAAAAAAGTCACAAAGATCTAAAAGATATTTAATGAATGCTAGTGATATAGCAAAATATGCTTACAGAGAATTTTCAATGGGCAGGACAATAATTATTCCAGGATATAAAAATAAGCTGTTGATTTTAGGAAATAAATTAATCCCTAGAGCGTTAGGAAGAAGAATTATATTAAAGAATAATAGTTAGTATTTATATTAGCTATTATTCTTTTTTTATATAAATATGCATGTATTATATCGATTTAAATATGGCATTATTATAATAAATATTTAGTTACTTAATTAGGATACATATTTTAATTCACATATAATTAAGGATTAATATACAAAAGCAATTATTTGAATTAATGGTATATTTATATCTAAAATAAAAAAATATATGAATAAAAATTCAAATAAGTGTATTTTTATGCTTTATATAATCTTATTTTTATGATAAGATTTATATATTGAATAAATTAAAAATAAATAAGCAATAGACAATAAGTAATAAATAAAAATAATTATATTAAATATTAAACTATCCTTAAATTATCTTGACACAGGATTATCTATCAACTAGAATAGTTAGAAAGAGAAATTTTAAAAGTTAAGATACACTTTAACTTGGTCCTGTGAGGCCAAAAAGGGAAGCATAACTATGATATTTGAAAGCTGAATGAAAAATTTCATAGCTTATTTTTTGAATTCAAATATTTGTATGGTATATCACAGGATAGTGAAGAGATCAGGTTTTCTGAAATCTCTTTATTATCCTTTTGTTTTATATTAAACAAAGATTCATAAGGTGTAGTTTTAGCAAAAATATATTTGTAGGAGGCTTAAGTATGAAAGCAAAGCTTATATTAGAAAACGGCATGATTTTTGAAGGAAAAGCTTTTGGATATCTAAAAGAAAGCGTTGGGGAAGTAGTATTTACAACTGGAATGACAGGTTATCAAGAAGTACTTACTGATCCATCTTATTACGGACAAATAGTAACGATGACTTACCCTTTAATAGGGAATTATGGGATAAACCTTGAAGATATGGAGTCTGATTCAATAAAAGTAAGGGGGTTTATTGTTAGAGAAAAATGTAATATGCCAAGTAACTTTAGATGTGAATTAGAACTTGAAGATTTTTTAAAACAAGGAAAAGTTATTGGCTTGGAAGGAATAGATACAAGAGCTTTAACTAAGGTTTTAAGAAATAGTGGTACTATGAGAGGCCTTATAGCACTAGAAGATGTTGACGATGAATATGTGAAAGAAAAAATAGCAGGATTTTCTACTAAGGAAGCTGTAAAGACTGTTACAACAAGTAAGTTTTATGTGGTTGAAGGAACAGGAAAACATATTGCGGTTATGGATTTCGGTATAAAGACTAATATAATAAGGAATTTCAAAAAGAGAGGCTGCAAATTAACTATATTCCCAGCAACAGCAACAGCAGAAGAAGTTTTAAATATTAACCCGGACTTAATATTTTTATCTAATGGACCTGGGGATCCAGAAGATTTAGATTTTGCCATAGAAAATATTAAAAAATTAGTTGGAAAGAAACCAATAACAGGTATTTGCTTAGGGCATCAATTATTGGGATTAGCGTTAGGTGGTAAAACTACTAAATTGAAGTTTGGACATAGGGGATGCAACCATCCTGTTAAAGATTTAGAAGCTAATATTGTGCATATAACTTCGCAAAATCATGGGTATGTAGTAGAGAAGTTACCAGATGACATGGAAGTTACTCACGTTAATATAAATGATGGAACTGTAGAAGGAATGAAACATAAGACTTTACCAATATACTCAGTTCAATTTCATCCAGAAGCATCAGCAGGTCCAAAAGACAGTGAATATATATTTGATAAGTTCTTAGAATATGCACTATAGGAGGTTTTAGTAAAATGCCATTAAATAAAGATATAAAAAAAGTTTTAGTTATAGGATCAGGTCCGATAGTCATAGGTCAAGCAGCAGAGTTCGATTACTCTGGAACTCAAGCTTGTGAAGCATTAAAATCAGAAGGTATAGAAGTTGTACTTGTAAATTCAAACCCTGCAACAATAATGACTGATAAAGAAGTTGCAGATAAAGTTTATTTAGAGCCATTAACATTAGAATTTGTTGAAAAAGTAATAGCTAAGGAAAGACCAGACAGCTTACTTGCAGGAATGGGTGGTCAAACAGGACTTAACCTTGCAGTAGAATTACATGATTCTGGTATATTAGAAAAATACAATGTAAAAGTAATCGGAACCTCTATTGCATCAATTAAAGAAGGTGAAGATAGAGAGTTATTTAGAGATATGATGAATAGGATTGGAGAACCAGTTATAAAGAGTGAAATTGTAACTGACTTAACTGCAGGTTTGGAGTTCGCTAATAAGATTGGTTATCCAGTTATAGTTAGACCAGCTTATACATTAGGAGGATCTGGCGGTGGTATCGCTGATGACGAGGAACAACTTAGAACCATATTAGAATCGGGACTTCAACTAAGCACAATTGGTCAAGTTCTACTTGAAAAGAGCGTTAAGGGGTGGAAAGAAGTAGAGTACGAAGTAATGAGAGACTCTTATGGAAACTGTATTACTGTATGTAACATGGAAAATATAGATCCTGTTGGTATACACACTGGAGATAGTATAGTTGTAGCTCCATCACAAACTCTTTCAGATAAAGAATATCAAATGCTTAGAACAGCATCAATAAATATAATAAATGCAGTTGGAATTGAAGGTGGATGTAATGTACAGTTCTCACTAAATCCAAATAGTTTTGAATATGCAGTTATAGAAATAAATCCGAGAGTTTCAAGAAGTTCAGCACTAGCATCAAAAGCAACAGGATATCCCATTGCAAAACTTGCTGCTAAAATAGCTCTTGGATATGGATTAGACGAAATAAAAAATGCTGTTACACAAAAAACATATGCGTGTTTCGAACCAACACTTGATTATGTTGTAGTAAAAATACCAAAATGGCCTTTCGATAAATTCTTTGGTGCTGACAGAGAACTTGGAACAAAAATGATGGCAACTGGAGAAATTATGGCTATTGGAGCCAATTTTGAGCAAGCGTTTTTAAAAGGAATTAGAAGCTTAGAAATAGGAAAATATTCATTAGATCATAATAAATTTAAAGAATATAGTATTTCAAAATTAAAGAGCATAGTAATGAAGCCTGATGATGAAAGAATCTTTGCATTAGCTGAGATGATAAGAAGAGATTACATGATAGATAGAATAAATAAAATTACTGGAATCGATATGTTTTTCTTAGAAAAAATAAAGTGGATAGTTGAAGAAGAACAAAGATTAAAATTAAGTAAAATAGAAGATTTAGATAAGGAATGGTTACATCATTTAAAGAAAAAAGGATTTTCTGATAAAGCTATAGCTGATATGCTAAAGGTTAGTCCAGACGATGTATATAGATTAAGAGACATATGGAGTATAAAGCCTTCATATAAAATGGTTGATACTTGTGGAGGAGAATTTGAAGCATTATCTCCATACTATTACTCAACTTATGAGCAATATGATGAAGTAGAAGTATCAAATAATAAAAAAGTTATAGTTATAGGTTCAGGTCCAATAAGAATAGGGCAAGGTATTGAATTTGACTACGCTTCAGTACATTGCGTAAAAGCACTAAAGAAACTTGGAATTGAAACTATTATAGTTAATAACAACCCAGAAACAGTAAGTACTGATTTTGATGTATCAGATAAGTTATATTTTGAGCCATTAACAGAAGAAGATGTTTTAAATATAATAGAAAAAGAAAAACCAGATGGTGTAATACTTCAATTTGGTGGTCAAACAGCTATTAAGCTTGCAAACTTCTTAAAGGAACAAAATATTGTAACGCTTGGAACTACAGCAGATCAAATAGATATGGCTGAAGATAGAGAAAAGTTTGATGAATTACTAGAAAGATTAGGAATATCAAGACCAAAAGGTAAAGGAATATGGTCTTTGGAAGAAGGATTAGAAGAAGCTAAGAGATTAAAGTTCCCAGTACTTGTTAGACCTTCATATGTAATTGGTGGTCAAGGAATGGAAATAACTCATGACGAAGAAGAGTTAACATACTACTTAGAAAATGCTTTCGCTAAAGACAGTAAAAATCCAATACTTATAGATAAATATCTAATGGGTAGAGAAATAGAAGTAGATGCCATATCAGATGGAGAGAATATTTTAATACCGGGTATCATGGAACACTTAGAAAGAGCTGGAGTTCATTCAGGGGATAGTGTAACTATGTATCCAAGCCAAAATATATCTGACAAAATTAAAGCAGATGTATTAGAGTATACTAAAAAATTAGCATTAGCAATTGGGATAAAGGGTATGATAAATATTCAATTCATAGAATTTGAAGGAGAATTATATGTAATTGAAGTTAATCCAAGGGCATCAAGAACAGTACCATATATAAGCAAGGTAAGTGGAGTTCCAATAGTAGATTTAGCTACACAAGTAATGCTTGGCGCTAAATTAAAGGAATTGGGATATGGAATAGATGTATATAAGGAACCTGAACTAGTTTCAGTTAAAGTTCCAGTATTCTCAACTCAAAAGTTACCTAATGTTGAAGTAAGCTTAGGACCTGAAATGAGATCAACAGGAGAAGTTTTAGGAGTTGGTAGAAACATAAAGGAAGCACTTTACAAAGGATTTGTTGGAGCGTATATGTATCCTTCAAAGGAAAAAGGAAAAATACTTGCTACAATAAATAAGCATGATAAGGCAGAATTCCTACCAATAGCAAAAGATCTAGCATCAGTAGGATACAAATTTATTGCAACATCAGGAACTTGCGCTTTATTGAAGGAAGCAGGTATAGAAGTAGAAGAAATAAGAAAGATAGATGAAGAAGAACCAAATATTTTAGATATAGTTAAAAACAGAGAAGTAGACTTAGTTGTAAATACTCCAACAAAAGGAAATGATTCGAAAAGAGATGGTTTCTTAATAAGAAGAGCAGCAGTTGAGAGAAACTTAGGAGTGATTACAGCATTAGATACATTAAGAGCAATTGCAGATGTGGAACTTGAGAAGTTTGATGAGAATAAGGATTTGGAAGTATTCAATATAGCAAAATAAAAATTAATGAGTTAAAGCAGTATTAAAAAGACTACTCAAGTTACTGCACTTATTTAAAAATTAAAACTAGGATATGACAGATGATATCCTAGTTTTTTTCATGAAATATATTATTAAAAGGAAATATTGACAAGTGAACATATGTTCTGTATAATACAATTAATGAACATATGTTTGCTAAGGAGATGTGTATTATGAACGAATTGGGAAATTTTTTTGTTAAGTTAAACTGTAAAAGCATTGATAATATTAGAAGCTTAATTATAGATAAACAGGGTAATTACATAAAACAACAAGAAAAATACATAATGTGTGCTGGAAAGTATGATAAAAATGGTTGGACGTTAGTTTTTAGAGCTAAAAGTTTTAAAGAAGCTGAAGCATTAGCAAATTTGAATCCATTTCTAAATAGAAGAAGCATAAATTAAAGTACATAAAATCTAGATGAATTTTCATACTATATATCTAAACTTTCATTCATTAACTAGTGAAAAATTAAAGAATATATAAAAAATAAGCTACAAAAATTTTATAATTTAGTAGCTTATTTTATATTTCATATTTTATATCAGAAATGACAATTGAAAGATTTTCTATTAAATTGACTTTAGAACCAATTTTATTAGGATAATCGCTTTTAAGTATTTTTATAGTTGGTCTTAATGGAAAGTTAGGCATAGTCTCTTCAACTACTCCTACATCACCATTGCTAAGGCTTACAATTGTTCCCTGAGGGAATGGGATAACAATTTTACAGAATACGTTAAGCATATCATGATCAAAGAGTGTTCCGGCATTTGACATTAAGTATTCGAGTGCATCACTAGGACACATAGCTCTTTTATAAGGCCTGTCAGAAGTTAATGCATCATAAACATCTGCAATACTTACAATTCTAGCGAGATAGCTAATTTTATTACCAGATATACTATTAGGGTAACCTAGTCCATCAAATCTCTCATGATGTTGCAGAACTATAAGCTTAATATGAGAGCTTAAGCTAAAAAAGTTATTCAAAAATTTATATCCATATAGAGAATGATTTTTTATTACTTCAAATTCTTCAGGTGTTAATTTACCTGGCTTTTGAAGAATTTCACTTGGAATAAATGATTTTCCTATATCATGAATTAGCGCACCAATGCAGAGATAAGTTAGATTGCGCTTAGATAAATTTAAGCTGATTCCAAGTATAAGTGATATTACAGCAACATTTACACAATGAGCATAAGTATAATTATCCATGCTCTTTATATCAACTAAAGAAATCAGTATATTTTTATTTGATAAAACATTATCTAATAACTCTTCTGCTATATTAGTAATTGAATTGAAATATTGTTGTTCCTGCTTTGTATACTCACTAATACTTCTCTTTTCAAATTTATGAACAGAAGCTATTCTTTCTATATCAGAGAATGTTTCTTTAATTACAGATATAGATTTTTGCCTTAACTCTGGCTTTATAACATCTTCAATTTCAGCAGAACTATAGTCATCAATTATATATAAAGAGAATATTTTATATTCCTTAATTTTTTGTAACATAGTATCGTTTAACAGAATACCAGCTCTAAGTAGACATCTACCATCAGGGGTATATATGTCTTTGCCTAGCAATGAATTTTCTCTTACACATTCAATTGGAATTAATCGCATGATTATACCTCACCAAATTAATAATAATCATTATATCATAAATAACATGTAAATTTATACAATGATAATGCAAAAATATTAAAATAATATCTAAAATTCTCATATATATAAAAAAATTTTTATATAAAAAGATGTTTATTTTGAATGATATAGTTTTTTTTGATAAAATTATATTTAATTATGTAATAAAAATGTTATGTAAGTTAATATTTTATAATTCATTTAATTATCCACATGAGTAGATGAAAACCATAAATTATAGACATTGGATAAATAAAGTAATAAAATATTTGTAGATAAAATATATTAAAGAATAATAAATCGGATTTATGTTCAATTTTTTATATTGTAATTTTAAATATTAGTTAATACTTAAGATTCAACCAAAATTATTTTTAGATGTGAAATGTGGTTTCATATATCTGATTAGTTATTTGCGCAGACCTAAATATTTGAAAAAATGGAGTGAGGATGTTTTGAATATAAAAACTGACCCCATAGGATTTTTTGATTCAGGGGTAGGAGGTTTAAGCGTGATGAGAGAAGCAATATCTATCATGCCTAATGAAAACTTTATATATTTCGGAGATTCAAAGAATGCACCCTATGGAATTAAGAAAGTAATTGAGGTAAGAGATCTTACAATTGATGCTGTGGAGTTTTTACTAAGTAAAAATGTTAAAGCAGTTGTGATAGCCTGCAACACTGCAACTAGTGCAGCAATAGAAGAGATTAGAAGTAAATATAAACAGATATCTATAATAGGAATAGAGCCAGCATTAAAGCCAGCTGTTAAGTTAAATAGAAAAGGTCAAATAATAATAATGGCAACGCCTATGACATTGAGGGAAAAGAAATTTAAATTATTAATGGATAAATATAAAAATGAGGCTGATATAATATCATTACCATGTGCAGGGCTAGTAGAATTTATAGAACAGGGAATAGTAGAGGGCGAAGATCTAGAGTATTACTTAAAGGAAAAGTTCAAAGGTTACTTAGATAATGATATAAGCTCCATAGTTCTTGGATGTACTCATTATCCATTTATAAAAAAGGCTTTATCAAACGTTATTGGAAAGGAAATACCTCTTATTGATGGTGGATTTGGTACTGCTCAAGAATTGAAGAGGAAGTTAATTGAAAGTGGTTTACTAAATGATTCTAAAGAAAAGGGGAATATAGAAATTTGTAATTCAATAAATGATGATAAAGTGATAGATTTTTGTTATAGTTTAATTAATTTTAAAATATAAATATGATTCAGATTTATTGAAATATATAATATAAGGATGAATTTAAATTTATATTTTAGATAATAATACTAATTAAGATTGATATCGAGAGGAGAATATTTAAAGATGAAGAATCCAATTATTACAATGACTATGGAAAATGGTGGAGTTATAAAAGCAGAATTATATCCTGAGGCAGCACCAAATACAGTGAGAAATTTTGTAGACTTAATCAATAGAGGATTTTATGATGGTCTAATATTTCATAGAGTTATTCCAAATTTCATGATTCAAGGGGGATGCCCAGAAGGAACAGGTGTTGGTGGCCCAGGATATTCAATAAAGGGAGAGTTTACAGGCAATGGTTTTAAGAATACTTTAAAACATACAAGAGGAGTATTATCAATGGCTAGAGCTATGCATCCAGATTCAGCAGGAAGCCAATTTTTCATTATGGTAGCTGATGCTCCACATTTAGATGGCCAGTATGCATCATTTGGTAAGGTTATTGAAGGAATGGAAGTAGCCGATAAGATTGTTGCACAAAAAACTGATATGTCAGATAGGCCTTATGAAGATCAAGTAATAAAAAGTGTTACAGTAGATATGCAAGGGGAAGAAATAAAAGAGCCTAAAATAATTGAAGAGTAAAAAATACCATTCTACAAGACTATAGTAAGTAAAAAGAAGAGAGGTGTCATGGATGGCTACAAATAATAAATGTATATTAGCGTATGGATTAAAAGAGGATGAAATTAAGAAAATTGAGAGTCAAAATATTAAAGTTATAGAAATTAATAAGAATATGACTTTAATGACATTAGAAGATATAATTAATGGAAACAAAAATGAAGATTCTTACGATGAAATGCAGTTGAGTGAAAAGGCACTAATTTTCAATGGATTTAAGGATGAACAATTGAAAGTTACTATTAGATATATTAGAAGCTTTATTCAAGGTGGAGTACTTGCTGTATCTACAGCACAGAATTACAAGTGGACTTTTAAATATCTATTAGAGCACTTAATTGAAGAAAGAGAATGGTATAAAGAACAACAAAAGGGGAGAAAGTAAAGTGAGTCGTGTAGGAGAAAATATAAAACAAGCTAGAGAAAAGAGCGGACTTACGGTTAAAGCTTTAGCTAAAAAACTAGGTGTAGCAGAAAAATATTTAAATGAAGTTGAAATGGGAAGAAAAGTTGCACCTGAATCACTAATAGATAAAGCGGGCAAGGTATTAAAAGCTGATTTAAATGACATAAGCATGGTTGTTACCGATGAAGTATTGATGGAAGAAAGAAAAACTTTAAAGGAAATTCCTAAAAGAAATGTAGAAAGTTCAGAAGTTTGGACTGATGCTTTCTCATCAGTACTTAGAAGTGTTCCAATATATGATTATTCACTATCTAATAAAAAGGGTTCTAAAGAGATGCCTATTCATTCAAATAAAATCGAGAATTATCCTCAAGATAAAGTATTTTATTTAGAAATTGAAGATGATGAAATGAATGGATTTAGAATGCTAAAGGGTGATGTTGCATTTGCACATGCTGTGAAGGATATAAGTAATAGCGGATTTTTCTTAATAGATTATAAGGGAAAAAGGAAAGTAAGACAAATAAAGGTATTAGGTAATTCTAAATTACTTTTAGTAAGCAATGCTGGAAGTCTTCTTACTGAAACCATGGAATTAAAAGAAGTAGATGTAATTGCTAAATTAGAAAGACTAGAGATTACATTATAAGCAACTAATGTAAGAACTCTTATATTGAAAAATTAAAGCGTAGGTAGAAACAGAGAATAATTGAATTTTTCAGTTATTCTCTGTTTTTGTTACATTAAAACATTTAATTGCATAGTATATCTATGAATATATTTAATTAAGGTGTGGTAATTATGCCTGAATTGGAGACACAAATATCTTCAAAGGTAGATGCATCAATAGGATTATTAGCTAATGTTCCAAAAGCTATATTAGATGAACTAGGTTATAAGTATCAGAGTCAGGGTAACAATGTGGAGCTCACTATTTTATATAGAGATACTCAAGAACAAACAAAATCATTTGTTGAAGGATTAGGAGGAACTTTTCAGGATTTAGGATTTAACTTTGCTGTTGTTAATATACCCAGAGATAAATTAGAACAGCTATCAATGAGTAATTCTATTCAATATATAGAATTACCAAAGAACTTATATGAGCAAGACCAAGAAAGTAATAGGGCATCCTGTATACTTCAATTGGCTCCAGATTTTGATGTTTCAGGTGAAGGGATATTAGTCGGATTTGTAGATTCAGGGATAGATTATACTCACCCTGCTTTTATGGATTCGACCGGAACATCCACTAGAATAGAATACATTTATGATTTAAGTACAGGGGGAAATGTATATAATAAGCAAATGATAAATGAAGCAATAAAATCCAATAATCCCTTCTCAGTAGTTCCATCAATAGACAATAGTGGACATGGAACTCACGTTGCAGGAATCGCATGTGGTGGGGGAAGAATAAATCCTATGTATAGAGGTGTAGCTCCTAATTCCTCTATAGCAATGGTTAAAGCTGCTAGGGGAACTGCAATCTTAAGCTCTCAGATTATGCAGGGAATCAAATTTCTTATAGATAAAGGTAAAGAACTGAATATGCCGCTAGTTATTAGTATTAGTCTTAGCACTAATGATGGAGCACACGATGGAAGCAGCTTATTAGAGCAATACATTAGGACGATATCTAACTTGGAAAGAGTATCTATTGTTATTGCGGCAGGAAATGAAGGTGATGCAGGTCATCATGTTGGCGGACAATTAGTTAAAACACAAAGGCAAATTTTTAATATAGCAAGCGAAGAAAAATCAATAGTAATGAATTTTTATAAGACAATATTACCTAATATATCAGTTAATATAATAAATCCAACAAGCCAAGGAACTGGAAATATTAATATACAAGAAGGTTACATTCAAGGAACAATAGGGAGTGATAGATACGATATATATGTATCTGGACCTAAACCTTTTGAATTGAATAGTGAAATCAGAATAATTCTTTCTGCTAGATCTGGCTTTCTTGTTGAAGGTGTATGGACATTAGAAATAAATGTTACGAATGAATACTTAGGAGCATATTCAATATGGCTTCCAGTTTTAGAAGGATTAAATCCTGCAACTAAATTTTTAGAACCTAATCAATATAATACGCTGGGCATACCAGCAACAGTAGATAATATAATAGCTGTAGGAAGTTATAATTATAGAACCAATAATTTATCATCATTCAGTGGAAGAGGTGCACAAGATCAGAATATAGTAAGACCTGATTTAGTAGCTCCAGGAGAGGATATTGCAGGGCCAGTACCAAATGGTGGATACGATAATAAAACAGGTACATCAATGGCTACTCCTCAAGTATCTGGAATATGTGCGTTAATGATGCAATGGGGAATAGTTAAAGGAAATGATCCATATTTGTTTGGTCAAAGGTTAAAATATTATTTATTAAGAGGAGCGAGAAGAAGACGTACAGATGTAACATATCCAAATCCCTCATGGGGATATGGTGAAGTATGTATATTCAACAGTTTAAGAGCGTTACAAAATGATTTAAATGCTATTTTGACTAGAGGAAATATAAATTCAAGAGATATACAGGTAACAAATAGCGTACCTAATAAATATAATATTTTGAGAAAAAATATAAAGAGGGAAGTTATGGAGAATACGAGTAGTGGAAATACCTCAACAAATATCGGTAGGTTAAAGATTCAATGTTTCAGGGGGGAGGATTATATTCCAATTGATGGAGCCAGAATAACTGTAAGAACACCACAAGGCGCTGAAAGTGTTAATAGTATTCAGCTAGTTACAGATTCAGTTGGATTGACACAAATAATTGAATTGACAGCGCCACCTTTAGAATATTCTTTGAATCCTAATAGCAACCAAGTGCCTTATAGTTTATATGATATAACGGTTGAAAGAGATGGATTTAACCCAATAGTAATAAGAGGATGTCAAGTATTTCCTACACAGGTTGCCTATCAGATTTGTAATTTGACAAGTAACTCAGGAAGGGGAATGATGAGACAAGAGGTTATAAATATACAACCAAATACCTTGAATGGAAATTTCCCACCTAAAATACCAGAGGATCCAGAAAAGCAGTTACCCCCACCAAGTTCTGGAGTTGTATTGCCTCAACCAATAGTTCCAGAATATATTATTGTACACCAAGGTGGGCCCAATGATCCATCAGCACCAAATTATAAAGTACCTTTTAAAGACTATATTAAAAATGTTGCTTCCAGCGAAATATATTCAACTTGGAATGAATCTGCTATAAGAGCAAATGTATTCTGCATTGTATCATTTACGCTAAATAGAATTTATACTGAATGGTACAGAGGAAAAGGAAAGAATTTTGATATTACCAGTTCAACAGCTTATGATCACGCATTTAATTATGGAAGAAATATTTACGATAGTATAAGTGCTATTGTAGATGAAATATTTTCTACTTATATAAAGAGAGTTGGAGCTAAACAACCACTTTTGACACAATATTGTGATGGAAAGAGTGTTACCTGCCCTCAGTGGTTAAGCCAATGGGGAAGTCAGCAATTAGCTCAACAAGGAATGGTTCCATATGATATTTTGAAAAATTATTATGGAAATGATATAGAACTAACTACAGCTGAAAAAGTTTCTGGAAGCCCACAGTCATACCCTGGTGAACCGCTTACTATAGGATCTTCAGGTCCAGCAGTAAGAACTATCCAGAATCAATTGAATAGAATAGCTAGAAATTATCCTTTGATACCTAAGGTTGCTGAGGATGGACAGTTTAATCAAAAGACAGCAGATGCAGTTAAAACATTTCAACAAATATTTACATTACCACAAACCGGAATTGTTGATTATGCAACATGGTATAGAATATCGGACATCTATGTTGGCGTATCAAGGATAGCTGAACTTAGAGATTCTTCAATGTTAAGAAGCTCGCTTGGAATGAATGAATTTATACCTCCGATTATACCAGGTTTAGATAATAAAAGAGGAATTCCTAAATTTTATTATTAGAATTATATTAAGATGGTTTTTAGAGGTAGAAGCAGTTCCCATTTTCTCTGTCAGCTATATTATATAGCTACGATTAGAATAGGAGCTGCTATAATTAATGAAATTATTAGAAGATATATGTATGATAAAAATTTATTTTTCTATTCCTTCTAGATTAAATTCAGGAATGAAATCAGATATGTTAGCACCTTCATCTTGTATAAACCCATTAACTACGCCGATATCTAAAGCATAATTGATTAGGCTATCGTAGTGTTTTGGATTAAGTTTCTTATTTATTTCTGGATAATCGCAAGCATTGAACATAGGAATATATTGATTCATTAAGCTTATATAAATATCATTTTTATATCTATTATATAGAATATCTATTATCTTTTTTGAATCAAAAAGGAGTCCAGGAAGCATTAGGTGTCTTACAATAACTCCATTTAGTATATTTCCTTTTGAATCAAATTTAGGAGTGCCAACTTGTCTTAGCATTTCATCTATTATTTTAATGGTATTGGAAGCATAATCATTAACTCTAGAATATTTTAGAGAATATTTATTATCAAAATATTTGAAGTCTGGCAAATAAACATCGATGTACCCATCCAATAATTTTATAGTTTCAATGGAATCATAACTATTTGTATTATAAAGAATTGGGATAGTTAAATTATTTTTTTTAGCTATTTTTAATGCTTCAATTATTTGAGGAACATAATGGGTAGGAGTCACTAAGTTAATGTTGTTTGCACCTTTTTTCTGAAGTTCTAGAAAAATTTCGGAAAGTCTTTCGATAGATATTTCTGCACCAACAACTGATGTGTTTTTAATACTATTTTTATTAAAATCAGAAGAAGATAAATTAACACTAATCCCCTGACTTATATTATAGTTTTGGCAAAATACGCATTTTAAATTACAGTGAGAAAAAAATACAGTACCAGAACCATTTCCTTGTGAAATAGGTGGCTCTTCCCAAAGATGAAGGGAAGCCTTAGCCACTTTTATGTTATTGCTAGCTTTGCAATATCCTATTTCACCATTATTTCTATTTACTTTACAATCTCTATTACATAAAGTACATTCATTTAATAAATCTAGATAATTCATTTATATCAAATCCTTTAAGAATAATTATTAATATATTTTATAAAAAGTATATCATAATTATTTGATTTGAGTCGTGTTAGAAAAATCTTTTTTATGCTTAAAAAAGAATAGTATACATTGGAATATAAAAATCAAACTTAATAGCCCAAATATAGGATATAGTTTAGTTATAAGAGTTCCAAATCCAAATTGGGAAATTAAAAGAGCAAGACTTATTACGATAAAGATTGCTTTTTTAAATTTTATATTAAATGTTTGCTCTAGGGTTTTGCTTATGGAATATATGTCAGAAACTTCAGTAGAAAACATCTCCAACCAGATTATCACGAGTAACAATGCTTGAATTAAGTTACCAAATCTATTAGCGACAAAAAGTAAAGGAATCTCATATTTATATATATAAGGTTGATTAATTGTTAATAATAAATTTATCATTAAACAAAGTATAGTTAGTCCAATTGCGCCGGTTACTATTCCAGCAATCATTATTTTACTTTTCTTCATTTGAGTGCTAAGTGGTACTAGGACTCCTGAGGCTGAAAGTGTATTATATCCGGCATAAAGTACTGTGGAAATAAAGATTCCAGTTTTTTGTTTTGGAAAGCTAGCGATATTATCTAACGAAACTGTATTTCTACAAAATGCAAAATATAAAACTGTAATCAGAGTAAGAGTACAAATTAAACCTGGAACAATAAAGGAATTAACTTCAATTAATCCTTCAGTATCTCTAAGTAGAAAAAATATGGCTATTGCAATCATTATTAGTGAGCCAATTATCTTGGGTATTCCAAAAAACTGATGTATCAAAGCACCACTTCCAGCAAGTATTATAGATGCGCTGGAAATAAGAAAGAGAGTTGTTATAAAACCAGTGATCTTACCAAATATATTAGGGCTTATTATATTCATAACATCACTATAAGAGCTAAGATTATAATTAATACTTATTCTAGAAATTATAGAACTTATTAAGATATAGAAAATACCACAACCTATAATTCCTATGAAACTAGATATACCGTATTGAGTAAAAAATTCTGTGATTTCTTTTCCAGAAGCAAGACCAGCACCAACTATTGTTCCGATAAACACAGTGGCAACTTGAAATACTTTTACCATTTCCTTTTTCAATATTTATCCCCCTTAAAGAATGTTCCTTTTATTAAATATATAAGGTTTACTTTTAATTTATTCTTTAAATGTTACAATATTTAAAGAAGGTATATTAGACACATAAAGAGGAGGAAATATGAACAGTTTTTGGGATGGAAAAAGATATCATAGTTTAAACTATTTTTTAAGGAATAAATTTGGTGAAAAAGTATTTAAAATATCTTTGGATGGAGGATTTTCTTGTCCGAATAGAGATGGAAAGATAAGTAATGGGGGCTGTCTTTTTTGTAGTGAAAGAGGTTCAGGAGATTATGCCGGTGACAGAGAATTGTCTATTTCAAAGCAATTTCATGACATAAAGGATATGATGTCACAAAAGTGGAAAAGTGGTAAGTATATAGCTTATTTTCAGGCTTACACAAACACTTATGCACCTATTGATGAGTTGAAGAGAAAATATGAAGAGGCATTAAATCAGGAGGGAGTTGTAGCCATTGCAATAGCTACAAGACCTGATTGTTTAGATGATGATGTATTAGAATTATTGGATAACATAAACAATAAGATTTATCTTTGGATAGAACTTGGACTTCAAACCAGCAATGATGATACCGCTAAAAGAATTAATAGAGGATATAAATTAGATGTATTTGAAAATGCAATGAGAAAATTAGAAGAGAGAAATATTGATGTAGTAGTTCATGATATTTTAGGATTACCGGGTGAAACTAAAGAGGATATGTTAGAAACAATAAATTATATAGCTCATTCAGGGGCTAAAGGAATCAAACTGCATCTACTACATTTAATGAAGCAAACACCTATGGTAAAGTTATACGAGGCAGGAGATCTTAAGTTCCTATCGCAAGATGATTATATAGATCTTGTGACTCATGGAATAACACTACTTCCAAAGGATATGGTAGTTCACAGGTTAACAGGCGATGCACCAAGAGATCTCTTGATCGGACCAATGTGGAGTTTAAAAAAATGGGAAGTTTTAAATTCAATAGATAAGACGTTAGAAGATAACAACTTATGGCAAGGAAAAAATTTCAGGGAGTAACTATATATTAATTCTAATGATTGGAAATGGAGTAGGTAAAATGAAAATAGATATTATAATCTCAGCAGATGATATAGTTGAAAGCAGAGTAAGGAATAAGATTGCAGTTATAATTGATATATTTAGAGCTACATCTGTAATTATAACAGCACTAGATAATGGGGCAAGAGAAGTTATTCCTTATTTGACTATTGAGGAAACACTGGAATATGCAAAGAAACTTAGTAGAGATAATTATATTTTAGGAGGAGAGAGAAAAGCTGTTAAAATTGAAGGTTTTGATCTATCAAATTCGCCATTAGAATATATAAAAGAAAAAGTTGAAGATAAAACAGTACTTATGACTACAACAAATGGAACAAGAGCTTTAACAAAGTCAATGGAGGCGAAAAGAGTTTTTATAGGGGCTATGATAAATGGAGAATCAGTGGCGAAAAAATTGATTAATATAAATGATGATGTGGTTATTATTAATGCAGGAACAAATGGAAACTTCTCGATGGATGATTTTATTTGTAGTGGATATATAATTAACCGAATTCTAGATGTTAATAGAAATATAGAGTTAACAGATATAGCAAAGACAGCCTGTATGATATATAAAGAAAATATAAATATCTTAAGCTATGTACGAGAAGCATCTCACTATTCAGTAATGAAATCCTTAGGATTAAATAATGATATTGATTATTGCATAAAAAAAAGCATCATAGATATAGTTCCAGAATATAAGGATGGAAAAATAACTTGTGAATGAAAAACTGTTTAAGATTATAATTAAAAGTAAAACACATACATGATTTATTTAATCTGTATGTGTTTTGCTTTTTTAATTTACTATGAGTAAAAGTTTAATGATTATATGTTTTCTCTTGATTGCTTCAGTAAATCATTTATTCGCGGAGAACAATTTCTACCTCCGCATGAACCGCTACCTGCTCCAGTAGCCTTTTGAACTTCTTTTATAGTTGAAGCGCCATTTTTAATAGCTTCCTTAATTTTTGATCTAGGTATTGCCTTACAAGTACAAGTTTTTGTTAATTTATCTAAAATTGCTTCATTCAAATTATTTTCCATAATAGTATCTCCTAAAAACATTTTTAAAGTTAATTGAAAAACTAACTTTATCTTAATTATACATTTTATAATCTAAAATAAAAGTATAGTTAATTAATATTATAACAATAATTATAAAAAAATATCCTATATTAAATAATAATTTTTATTATTATATTAATATCGTCTTAAATAAATTAAGCGAGTGTTAAGAAAACTAGTATATAATTAGGCAGAGTTTAAAAAATTAATTATAGGAACTTTATTTTAAATATTTGGTTTGGAGTGAGAATAATGATAAAAGTGTTACTTGTGGAGGATAATATAGAAATAAGTCAAAATATAGTTGAATATTTTAGAGATGAGTTAGAAATCAAAGCGGTGTATAATGGATCAGATGCAATGGAATGTTTAAGCATTTATAACTATGATATTGTTATATTAGATCTTATGTTGCCAGAAGTAAGCGGAATGAGTGTTTTGAGCCATATATCTAAAAATTGTTTAAATACAGGTGTGATTATACTAACAGCAAAAGAAGAACTTGGTGATAAGCTTAAAGCTTTTAATTTAGGAGCAAATGATTATCTAACTAAACCATTTTTTATGGAGGAGTTGAAAGCACGGATTAATTCGATTTTGAAGAGCATGGGTAAAGTTAAAAGGGCTAATCTTCTTGAGTTCAAAGATATGAAAATTGATATGAAAGTGAAAAAAGTATATATAGGTACAAATGAATTGGAGTTAAATGAAAAGCTATATAAGTTATTGGAGTATATGGTTATAAATAAAGGTGTATTGCTATTTAAGGAACAAATATTTGATAATGTATGCGGATATAATAGTGATGCAGCAACAGAAATAATTGAGGTTTATATAAGCAGATTAAGAAAGCAATTGGGAACTTTTGGATATGGAAAGTATCTTATAACTAAAAGAGGAATGGGATATTTGTTGGATGAAAGTATAGAGGATTAATGCATGAAGAAAGATATATTTTTATCTACAAAGAAGAAAATCATAGCAACGAGTACAATTATAGTTTTTGGGTGTTTAATAGTATTTGCAATAATAACGCAGGTATTATATTCGTCTAGAGTACTAGATGTTATAGATCATCAGCTTTTAGAGCAGAAAGAGATTTTAACTAAGGAACAATTTAATCCAAATTACTATGAATATATTTTTAATGAAGATAGGCATAATTTAGATGGAGATTTACATAAAGATGAATTTAAAAATCCAGATGGAGGAGAAAATCCACATAGACCAGAGAATTTTGATGGAAAATTAGATTCAAAGCCTAAGCGTATACCTCCAAATCTTATTGTTATTGTGTATAAAAATAATGAGTTTGAAACAATGAGTAGAAATTTATATTTCAGTAAAGATAATCTGCCAACAATTTCAAATGATGCGGAAAACGAAGTGGTTACGATAATAAATAATGGCTATAACTTTAGAGAAATTGCTATTAGTAGTGGGGAGTATAAGATACAAGTTATTGCGAATATTGATTCAGAAGTAAATTCTATAAATAGATTGAGATATTCGATAGCAGTAAGTCTTATAATACTAATTATAATTGCAATAATTCTTTCAGCTTATCTTTCAACAAAAGTAATAAGGCCAGTTAGGGAAGCTTATGAAAAGCAAGTTTATTTTGTTCAAGATGCCTCTCATGAAATGAGAACACCGTTAGCTGTAATAAAGGGTAAGTTAGAACTATTAGCCCACTCTTGGGGAGATACTATAGATAATCATTTTGAGCATATTTCAAAGATGATGAGTGAAGTAAGGGGGCTAGAGAAATTGAATAGCGATTTGTTATTATTATCTAAAGAAGATCTAGACTTGTCTATAAATATAACAAAATTTAAATTAGATGATTTAATTAATGATATAAGCGAATTTTATTTTGATTTAGCAGAAATTAAGGAGAAAATATTTAAAGTTGCTAAGCCAGAAGAAGAAATATCAGTTCAGTGGGATTATGATAAGATAAAGAGAGCAATTATAATATTGATCGAAAATGCATTTAAATATACAGGTGAAGATGGTAAAATAAATCTTGTTATTGAGGATGTAAATAAGCATATTAGGATAATGGTTGTAGATAATGGAATAGGAATTAAGAAGGACGAAGAAAAACGAATATTTGATAGATTTTATCGAAGCGATATAGTTAGAGGACAAAATATTAATGGAACGGGAATAGGCCTTAGTTTATTAAAATCTATCTCAAAGAATTTTGGTATTAAGTTAAAAGTGAATTCAGAATATGGCGTTGGATCTGAATTTATATTATTAATTCCTAAAATAATTAAATAAGATAATACTAGGAAAGGTTATTTTATTTGCTAAAGGGTCTACATAGCTATTTTATTCAAAAATGTAAAGCTATCTAAATCATTAAGAATACTAGATTTAGATAGCTATGTTTTATATTAGTATTATTATAACTGTAGTAAGAAATCAGTACAGTTATATATGAATAAAATTATAAAACCAATGTCCAGATTGAAGACCTAAAACTATTGCCAATCTAAATAAACATATAGTTGATATGCCTGCTAAGATTCCGGTGATTAATCTCCTTGTATTAGTACTTTTAAAGTACATGAGATATTGACCAAATCCATCAATTAAAAGTGGTAGCATCAGTAATAATTCTATAATTATATGAATATTTTTAGATAATATTACGTATGTGAGTCCGAGGATATATCCCAGTAATATTCCCGTGCATCTTGCACATAATGGAAATTGATGACCTCTAAAAAAGAATGATCTCTCAGGTAATTGATGGCAGAAAAACATATAGTTTAAGACTTTTTTACAATTAAGCATTTAACTTAGTATGATGATAAGCTGCCTAGCATTCCGAGTACAAAAGCTAGAACGTAAAAAATTATCCAGATAATTATTCCACCAATCATCCATTTACATACTAGGCTGGCACTTTGAGGCTTTTCATCTTTCCATAAGAAGTACAATATTATTCCTACTACTGGAAAGCAACAAGACGCAATTCCGGCTAAATGAGATGGATTGTCTAAATTACTTTTAGAAGACATATTATTGCCAGTAGCAACACCACAATGTATACATACGGCAGCGTTATCATCTATTTGTTGTCCGCAATTCTTACAAAACATATATTTCCCCCTTTAAGAAGATACTATTTATAGTATTGTTAATAATACAACTTATGAGTAAATATGTAGTTATATTCATGATAATATTTAATTTTATATCTTAGTTAAGCTGTAAAATTGTTAAGATGATATCACGCTAACCTTATAAAATTAGGATTAAATTATTTTATGACATAAATTAGTAATAAAGATACAATTAGTGTTTGATCATGAATTGACATTTAAAAATCATTAATATATAATTATTACAATAAAAGACGATGATTAGGAAAAGTATCTTAGATATTATTTTTAGAGAGTAGTTGGTTGGTGTAAAGCTATAATAAATCTTAGAGAAAATCACCTAGGAGTTGGAGGCTGAAAGGCGTAATGCCGAATAAGTTATCACGTAAGAGCCTGCGTTAAAGGATAGAGTATGTATGTACTTGAAATAAAACATTTAATTTTGCGTTTAGATGTTTTAGCCTTAGGTGGTTTGCGAATTCAACTTCGTCCTTTAGGATGGAGTTTTTTTATGTTTAAAAAAGTATGCAAAAAGGAAACAATTCTTAAAGAGAATAATATAGTTTACTTAGCTGAAAGGGGAATTTTTAATGTACAATAAGGTAGATTCATCAAAAGGTACCGTCAAAATTGAAAAAGACATAGCAAAGCTTTGGACAGAGAAAGACATAATAAAGAAGAGCTTTGACTCAAATTCAGATGGAGAATATTTTACTTTTTATGACGGTCCACCAACAGCAAATGGAAAGCCACATGTTGGGCATATTTTGACAAGAGTTATGAAGGATATAATTCCAAGATATAAAGTAATGAAAGGGTATAAGGTTCTTAGGAAAGCTGGATGGGATACTCATGGACTTCCGGTAGAGTTAGAAATAGAAAAGAAACTTGGAATCTCAGGAAAAGAACAAATAGAAGACTTTGGTGTAGAAAAGTTTGTTCATGAATGTAAAGATAGCGTATTCTCATATGTTAGCTTATGGAAGGAAATGTCTGAACAAATTGGATTCTGGGTTGATATGGATGATCCATATGTAACATACCATGATAATTATATTGAGTCTGAATGGTGGGCTTTAAAGCAAATGTGGAATAAGGGCTTATTGTATAAGGGCCACAAAGTAATGCCTTACTGCCCAAGGTGTGGAACAGCGCTTTCATCTCATGAAGTTGCTCAAGGATATAAGGACGTTAAAGATTTAACTGCAACTGTAAAGTTTAAAGTTAAAGGTGAAGAAAATAAATATATATTAGCATGGACAACAACTCCATGGACATTACCATCTAACTTAGCATTATGTATAAATAAATCTTATACATATGCAGAAGTAAAGGTAGGAGAAGAAATTTATATTTTAGCTAAAGATTTAGTAGGTAAGGTGTTAGGAGATACTGAATACGAAATAGTTAAAGAGTTTAAAGGTGAAGAATTGCTAGGTACTGAATACGAACAATTATTACCTTTTGCAAAAGTTGAAGGAAAAGCTTTCGTAGTAATTCATGGAGATTATGTAACATTATCAGACGGTACAGGAATAGTACACATTGCACCAGCTTATGGTGAAGATGATAGTCTTGTTTCAAAGAAAAATGGAATTGCATTTATAAATTTAGTAGATACAAATGGTAATTTTGTTGAAGAAGTTACTCCATGGGCAGGAAAGTTTGTTAAGAAGTGTGATGAAAGTATTGTTAAATATTTAGAAGAACGTAATCAATTATTTACAGCACAAAAGCACACTCACTCATATCCACATTGCTGGAGATGTGATACACCGCTTCTATACTATCCAAAAGATAGTTGGTTTGTTGCGATGACTAAAATGAGAGATAAATTACTTGAAAATAATAATAAAATAAATTGGTATCCTGATAACACTAGAACAGGAAGAATGGGTAAGTTCCTTGAAAATGTTATTGACTGGGGTATTTCAAGAGACAGATATTGGGGAACACCACTTCCAATATGGCAATGTGAATGTGATCATCAAGAGTGTATTGGTAGCAGAGAAGAACTAGAAGAAAAAGCAACTACAGACTGTAAGGGGATTGAATTACATAAACCTTACGTAGATGGAATAAAGTTAAAATGTCCACATTGCGGTAAGGAAATGAAGAGAACACATGAAGTTATAGACTGCTGGTTTGACTCAGGATCAATGCCTTTTGCACAATGGCACTATCCATTTGAAAACAAGGAAACTTTTGAAAAGAACTTCCCAGCACAATTTATTTCAGAAGCAGTTGACCAAACAAGAGGTTGGTTCTATACATTACTTGCAATTTCAACATGTTTATTTGACACAAATTCATTTGAAAATTGTATAGTATTAGGTCACGTTTTAGATAAAAAGGGACTTAAGATGTCTAAGCATAAAGGAAATGTTGTAGATCCTTTTGAAGTATTAAATAGTCAAGGGGCAGATGCTACAAGATGGCATTTCTATACTGCAAGTGCACCATGGCTTCCAACAAGATTCTCTATTGATGATGTTGCAGAAGCTCAAAGAAAGTTCTTAGGAACATTATGGAATGTTTATTCTTTCTATGTTTTATATGCTGAAATAGATAAATTTGATTCAACTAAGTACTCTGATTTTGTTTCAGATAATATAATGGATAAATGGATTATATCTAAATTAAACACATTAATCGAAACAGTTGATGATGGATTAAATACTTATAAAATAACTCAAGCAGCATTAGCTATTGAAGATTTTACTGATGAATTATCAAACTGGTATGTAAGAAGAAACAGATCAAGATATTGGTCACAAGAGTTAACAAACGATAAGATAGGAGCTTATGTAACTTTATATAAAGTTCTAACAAATTTAGTTAAGGTGGCATCACCATTTGTACCATTTATGACTGAAGAAATCTATCAAAATTTAGTTGTGAATCTTGATAAAAATGCGCCAGAAAGTATTCACCTATGCACTTGGCCAGAAGTTGATAAATCTGCAATAAATAAAGAATTAGAAAAAGAGATGGATTTAGCATATACACTTGTTAAGCTTGGAAGAAGTGCTAGAAATGCTGCAAATGTTAAGAATAGACAGCCACTTTCTGAATTACTTATATCAACAAAATCTCTTCCAGATTATTATGGAGATATTGTAAAAGAAGAATTAAATATTAAAAAGGTTGATCTTGGAGCAGACCTTTCAAAATATGTTAACTTTGAAATAAAACCTAATCTACCTGTTATAGGTAAGTTATATGGAAAATTAATTCCTCAAATCAGAAAGGCAATTTCTGAAAAGAACCAAATGGAATTAGCTCAAAAGATTCAAAATGGTGGAAGTGAAACTATAATTGTTAATGATACAGAAATAGTTCTTACAAATGAGAATCTTTTAGTTACAATGCAAGGTTTAGAAGGTTATGCATTCGCAGGAGAAGGTGAACTTGGAGTTGTTTTAGATACAACTGTAACACCAGAACTTCAAGAGGAAGGGCATGTAAGAGAAGTTATTTCAAAGATTCAAAATATGAGAAAAGATAAAGGATTTGAAGTTGCTGATAGAATAAATCTTTATGTATCAAATAACGATATGTTAATTGATGTTATTAAGAAATTCGAACAAACAATAAAGAAAGAGACTTTAACTTGTGAAGTTCTTTATAATCAAGAATCTAATTATTCAGAAACAGTTATAAATAGTGAAACATTAAACATGAATGTTGAAGTTGTAAGATAAAAACTAAAATGACTAGGAATAAAAGATTTTATTAATATTCCTAGTCATTTTAATATTTGTATACATATTTAATATGGTTTTCATATATATTTCTTATATAAGATTGTAAATTAGTTAATATGTTTATAAATTTAAGATTAAAAACTATGATTTTTGACAAAACTTACAATAAAATAATAATTTATTTTAAGTTATGTTGATTTATAAGGCAATATGTTAGTATAATGAGATTATCTAGAAAAATTCAAAGGAGGAATAATAATGGCTACTTCTATTAAGGATGTTGCAAAAGAAGCAGGAGTATCAATTGCAACCGTTTCTAGAGTTTTAAATGATATCGATGTAGTAAACGAAGATACTAAGAAGAAAGTTTTAGATGCAATAAAAAAGCTTGGATACAGACCAAATATAGTTGCAAGAAGTTTAAAAACTCAAAGAACAAAGACAATAGGAATTTTACTTCCTGATATATCAAACCAGTTTTACCCAGAAATTGTAAGAGGTGCTGAAGATGTTTCAAATATATACGATTACAATATAATACTTTGTAATTCAGACCTTGATATAGAAAAGGAAAAAGAATACTTAAGGGTACTTAGAGAAAAAATGGTTGATGGTGTAATTTATATGAGTAGTTCTCTTAATGAAGAAATATTAGAACTAATCAATGAATTAGATATAAAAACTGTTTTAGTTGAAACTAAGGATAAAGAAGGAGTTCTACCAAGTGTAACAATTGATAATGTTAAAGCTAGCTATGATAGTACAAAGTTATTAATTGAAAAGGGAATAAAAGAAATTGCCTTTATAGGAGCTGAAAAAGAGAGCAAAAATGCTTGGGGTGATAGATACGTTGGTTATGAAAATGCAATGAAGGAATCAGGAATAGAAATAGATCCTGAACTAGTTCATCTAAGCTCAATGAAAGTAAAGAGTGGATACGAGGGCATACAAAAGTTCATAAAGCAAAATAAGAAATTTAGAGGTGTTGTATGTGCTTCTGATGATATTGCAATGGGAGCAATTAATGCACTACGAGATAATAACTTAGATATTCCAAAAGATGTAAGTGTAATTGGATTTAATGATAATTTTGCAGCTTCAATTTTCTATCCAAAGATCACAACAATTTCTCAACCAACTTATGATATGGGATCTGTTGCTATGAGAATGCTTATAAAACTTTTAAATAAGAAAGAGCTAGATGAGCCACATTATGTTTTAGAGCATCAGCTAGTTGAAAGAGAAAGTACAGTTTAATAGAAAAATAATCAAATTTTATACTTAGTTAGTATAAATATTAAATGTATATGTTTATAGAGGACTACTTCAAGATAGTTTAGAGCTATTTGGGAGTAGTCCTCTATTAGCGTTAAAGTTATAATTAGTTGCGCACGTAACTAATTTATGCTAATATAGTTTGTATGTAATTATTTGGATATGAAATATGATTATTGTTAATACTATATTAATATGATTAAGATAGGGGAGAAGTAATATGGGTTGCTATCAGCATATAGGTAAGTATATTGGTGAAATACATAGATCTAGCTATATGTATTTTGGCAAGAGATTTAGTAAATTTGGGATAGGGGCTGGTCAGTACTTATTTCTTTTAAATCTTTATGAAAATGATGGTATAACACAAGAAGAATTGACGAAAAAGGTTAGATTAGATAAGGCGACAACAGCTAGGGCAATAAAGAAATTAGAGGATGAAGGTTATGTAAGGAGAATAAAAAAAGAAAGTGATAAGCGTGCATATAGATTGGAACTAACTGAGAAAGCAGAACAAATTAAAGATGATGTATATTCTATAATGAATGAATGGGAATCTGAGATTAGAATGTGTTTTACTGATGAGGAATCTCAAGAATTAATGAATTTGTTGAATAAGTTATCTAAGAGTTCTTTAATTAATAAGGAGGATATTCATGAATAAGCAGAATAGATTAGGAGAAATGGGTGTAGGAAAATTGTTGCTTGAGTTTTCAATCCCTGCAATTATAGGAATGTTAGTTAATACATTATATAACATAATAGATAGAATATTTATTGGGCATATAGAAGGCATAGGTGAACTCGCCATGGCTGGTGTTGGAATTACAATGCCAATAATGTTTATAATTTTAGCATTTGGTATGTTAATCGGAATAGGTACAGCTACAAAAGTGTCAATAAAGCTTGGAGAGCATGATAAGGAAGGGGCAGAAAGGCTTCTAGGAAATGCGTTTACATTAATAATAATAATTGGTGTATTGTTAACGTTGTTTGGTCATATATTTGCTAATCCGCTTTTGAAAGCATTTGGAGCGAGTGAAAATATTATAGGTTATGGTGAAGATTTTATAAGGGTAATTATTAGCGGTTGCATATTTAATTTGATGAGTTTCGGTTTGAATCATTCAATTAGAAGCGATGGAAGCCCAAAAATAGCAATGGCGTCTATGCTAATGAGTGCTATTATAAACATCATCTTAGATCCAATATTTATATTCGGTTTAGGCCTTGGAGTTAAAGGAGGAGCCCTTGGAACTGTTGTTGCGCAGACAATAAGCAGTATATGGATTTTATATTATTTCACAAAGGGATCTAGTGTACTTAAGATAAGAAGGAAAAATTTAAAATTGGAGAAGGACGCAGTTTTAAGTATTTTTGCTATAGGGGTCAGTCCATTTAGCATGCAGCTTGCACAAAGTGCAGTTCAAGTGATAACTAATAATTCATTGCAGTCATATGGTGGTGATTTAGCCGTAGGAGCAATGACTATAGTGAACAGCTTAGCTATGATATTTCTAATGCCTATATTTGGATTAAATCAGGGACTTCAGCCTATAATCGGTTATAATTTTGGCGCTAGAAAATATGATAGAGTTAAGCAAGCGGTAAAATACGGGGTTATTATAGCTACAATAATAGTGGTAATAGGATTTATAATAATTGAGGGAATTCCAGAAACATTAGTTAAGATTTTTAATAATGAATCATCGCTTATAGAAGTAACTGCTCATGGAATGAGAATATTTTTAATTATGCTGCCATTTATAGGAGCACAAATTATAATTACGAATTTCTTTCAATCAATAGGAAGAGTAAAAATATCGATGTTTTTAAGCTTATTGAGACAGGTGATAATACTAATTCCATGTCTTATAATAATTCCAAGGTTCAAAGGATTAGATGGAGTATGGATCGCAGGAGCAACATCTGATATACTATCAGTTATAATTACACTCATCGTATTTGTTAAGACATCAAAGGATTTAATGGGAAATGGAAAGGAACAAAAAGTTATTTTAGAAAATTAAAAGAATAGGTATGCCTCAATATAGTTCTTAATATATTGAGACATACCTATTTTATTTAAAGGATTCCTTCGTTTTTCAAAATATCTTCTAATTTTTGAACTCTATTCGATAAACAAATAAACTTTTCTTTTAATTGTTCTTTTGACGGTTCATCATTGCTTATAACTTTTTCCATGTCTTCTACAGTCTTTAGAGCTTCTTCTACATCTTGTTGAGCTATCTTTAAATTTGAATCGTTCATAAAAATTCTCCTTAAAATAATATAATTATGTTTAGTAATTATATCCTATCACTACTAAAAAATAAGTGCAAGGAATATAAATGTAAAGAATAACTATACTATGGGGGAGAATATGATAAATTATATTTGGTTTTTTCTAATATTTTTTGGAATTCTAGTTGGATTATTGACTGGAAATGGAGAGCTTATTTCCAAAGCAATAATTAATTCGTCAGGTAATACTGTAACTTTTATAATTGAACTTACAGGAATAATGTGCTTTTGGTGTGGAGTTATGAAAGTTGCAGAAAATAGCGGACTCACCGAAAAATTATCAAAGTTATTAAAGCCTATTCTTAAAAGAATTTTTAAGGAGGCTGCAAAGGACGAAAAAGCTTTAGGAGCTATTGTTATGAATCTTACTGCTAACATGATGGGATTATCAAATGCAGCAACTCCTTTTGGAATAAAGGCGATGGAAGAAATGGATAGACTTAATTCAGATAAAGAAACAGCCTCAAATGATATGGCGCTTTTTCTTGTCTTAAATGCTACATGTATACAGTTAGTTCCATCGACGATAATATCTATAAGAGCAGCATGTAACTCGGTTAATCCTGGAATAATAATATTGCCAACGATAGCATCAACGGCAACAGCTGCAATAGTTGGAGTAATATGCTGCAAGATATTACAGAAATATTTTTAGAAATCTCAACACTAGAATTTAATTAGAAATGCTTCAAGGAGGATTATAGAATTATGTTTAATTACTTAAGTAAAAGCATAATACCAATAATATTTTTACTTATAATAACATATGGTATGTTCAAAGGAAGAAAGGTTTATGAATGGTTTATAGAGGGTGCTAAGGACGGATTGATGGTAACCTTAAGAATATTTCCATATCTTTTAGCTATGATAATTGCAGTGCAAGTATTTAGAGAGGCAAAATTAATGGATTTACTAAATAATCTAATTGCTCCACTTGCAAATTTAATAGGATTACCTAAAGATCTAATACCATTACTAATAATAAAACCACTGTCAGGAAGTGGTGCAATTGGTGTGTTTACAGATATAATAAAAAGTTTAGGACCAGATACAAGAACAGGTCTTATAGCGTCAGTTGTAATGGGAAGCACAGAAACTATATTTTATACAATTACAGTGTATTTTGGAGCAATTAAGGTAAAAAAGATAAGGCATACTTTATGGGCAGCAGTATTTGCTGATGCAACAGCAATAATTATGGCTATATTTATGGTAAATATATGTTTTTAAAATAACAAGTTTAATTATTTGATAAAATTTGTTAGTCAGAATATTTATTAGTTAGAATCATTGGAGTATTATATTAACATAGGAATATATTTTAATAGTAGAAAAGAGGCTAAATTATGAATAAAGATACTTATATAGAAAACAGAAGCAAACTTATGAATAGTGTAGAAGATAATTCAGTAATGATATTATTTGCAGGTAAACCAGCTAAAAAGACTGGAGATGAATTCTATCAATTTACTCCAGATAAGAACTTTTATTATTTAACAGGAATACAAGAAGACGGACATTTGGTTGTATTATCTAAATATAATAATATAGTAAGTGAAAAGTTATTTTTGACAGATTTAGATTTGGATAAAGAAATGTGGAGTGGAAAAACATTAAGAGATTTTGAGGGAAAAGAGATATCTGGAATAAATGATGTATCTTATATGAAGGAGTTTACTTCCTACCTAAATGTATTAATAAAGGGAAAAGAAAAAGTTAATTTGTATCTAGATTTGGATAGAGAAGAGTTTGAAGAAAGTGATTCTGTATCAAATAGATTTGCAAAAGAGATTATTAGTAAGTATCCACATATTAATATAAAGAATTTTACAAGTATAATTGCGCCTCTAAGAATGGTTAAGTCTGAGAATGAGATAAAAGAAATGAGGAAAGTAATAGAAATAACTATTGAAGGTGTAAAGTCTTTAATGAAAAATGTGAAGGCTGGAATGAAGGAATATGAAATCGAGGCTTATTTTGATTTTGAATGCAAAACAAGAGGCGTTAAAGATTATGCTTTTAGAACAATAGCAGCAGCAGGGAAAAATGCAACAATACTTCATTATGTAGATAATAACAGTGAGTTAAAAGATGGAGATTTAATTCTATTTGATCTTGGAGCTCAATGGAATTTATATAATGCAGATATAACAAGGGCATTCCCTATAAATGGTAAGTTCACTCAAAGACAAAAGGAAGTTTATGAAGCTGTACTTAGAGTTAATAAAGCAGTAATTGAAAGAATAAAGCCTGGAGTGGATTCAAGAGAATTAAATGTATGGGCTAAAGATTTAATTGCACAAGAATGTATTGGATTAGGGCTTATAAAAGAAAAATCAGAAGTTAACAGATATTATTGGCATAAAATAGGTCACAGTTTAGGCCTAGATACTCATGATTTAGGTATACTTGGTAGAGAATTTACATTTGCAGAAGGAATGGTATTTACAGTGGAACCAGGTATATATATAGCTGAAGAAAATATAGGCATAAGAATTGAAGATGATATTTTAGTTACTAAAGATGGATGTGAAGTTTTAACTAAGAACATGATTAAGGAAATTGATGAAATCGAAGAATTCATGAAATAATATATTGTTGCCAAAATAAGAACCTAATAAGATTAAGATACATATATGTGTTTACTTATTAGGTCTTATGACGTTCTTAAAAAATATATTTAAAAGAGGGAATAAATATGAGAGTATCAGAAAGAATACAAAAATTAAGAGAAATAATGAAAAAAGAGAATATAGATTATTATATAGTGCCAAGTGAAGATTTTCATCAAAGTGAATATGTGGCTGAATGTTTTAAGTCTAGAGCATATATAACAGGATTTACTGGTTCAGCAGGAACAGCATTGATCGGAATGGAAAAAGCAATACTATGGACAGATGGAAGATACTTTATACAAGCCAATGAACAATTAAAAGATTCTGGAGTAGAGCTTTTTAAGATGAGAATTCCTGGATGGCCGACTTTAGAAGAGTGGTTGATGGAAAATATGATGGATGGCCAAACTTTAGGTTTTGATGGAAGAGTATTATCGGTTAATCAATATAAAGAAATTCTAAAAATAAAAGAAAATAAAAATATAAACATAGTAATGAATAAAGACTTAATTGAAGAAGTATGGGAAAATAAACCTAAAATGCCCAAAGAAAAAGTTTTTTTGCATGAAGTAAAGTATTGCGGAAAAACCGCAAATGAAAAGATTCAAGAAGTAAGAAATGAAATGAAAAAGCTATGTGGAAAGTCATATATAATATCATCATTAGATGATATAGCATGGATTTTTAATATTAGAGGAAATGATGTAAAGTATACACCAGTAACTTTAGCATATGCATTAATTGATGAAGAGAAAGCTGTGCTATACATAGATAGAGAAAAGATATCATCTGCTGATGAAAAAACATTAACTAAAGAAGGCATAATAATAAAAAATTATGAGGATATATTTGAAGATATAAAAGAAGTACAAGATAGTGTTATATTAGACCCAAGTAAAATAAGTGCGTATATATACAATCAGATTAATAAAAGAATAAAGAAGATAGAAGAAATAAATATAACTACAAAATTAAAGGCCATAAAGAATAAGAAGGAAATAGAAAATCTTAAAAATTGTCAACTTAAAGATGGAGTTGCAATGGTAAGGTTTATTAAGTGGATCAAAGAAGGTCTAGATAAGGAAGATATAACAGAGATCACCTTAGCGGAAAAGTTATGTGATTTTAGGAGTCAAGGAGATTTATTTATTGAGGAAAGCTTTGGAACAATTGCAGGATATAAAGAACATGCAGCGATGATGCATTATTCTGCAACAGAAGAAAGTGCATATAAGTTAGAAAAAGAAGGAATATTGTTAGTCGATAGCGGTGGACAATATTTTGATGGGACTACAGATATAACACGTAGCATTGTTTTGGGAAAATTAACTGAAGAAGAAAAACGAGATTTTACGCTGGTTCTAAAAGCACATATCAACCTTATGAAAGCAAAATTTTTAAAAGGAACTACAGGGTCCAATATAGATATTTTAAGTAGAAGAGTTTTATGGGAAGAAGGAATAGATTACAAATGTGGAACAGGTCATGGGGTTGGATTCTGCTTAAGCGTTCACGAAGGTCCACAAACAATAAGGCCAGTACCGAATACAATAGAATTAGAACCGGGAATGATATTAACTAATGAGCCAGGAATATATAGAGAAGGCAAACATGGAATAAGGACAGAAAATATTATGCTAGTTGTTGAGGACGAAAGAAATGCTGAGTTTGGAGAATTTTATAAATTTGAAACCATGTCATATTGTCCAATAGACTTAGGTGGAATCAATGTTGAATTGCTGACAGAGGATGAAAAAGAATGGCTAAATAATTATCATAAAGAGACTTATGATAAATTAAGTCCATTCTTAAGTGATAGTGAAAAACAATTTCTTAAGGAATCAACTAAGGAAATATAATTTAAACATTATAAATAGGTTATTGCACTTGTAAGCAACAAATAGTATAATGTAAATAATTTGGGGATTAATATATATTATAGGTTAAAAATTTTATCTATAAAGTTTGCATAAAATAATCTCTTAAATAAACTAGTATTAATTAAATAGAATGCTATGAAGAGAAGAGTAATAAAAGAATCATTCTATAAGAGAGCTAATATATGCTGAAAGTTAGCGTTTGTGAATTTTATGAAGATGGTCTCAGAGCATGTTTCCTGAGTCAAAATTATTTGGTTAGGGAAATACGGAAGCGACCGTTATATTGCAGGGTGATGTTGGTCACCTACTGAGTTATTTGCTGTGAGGTAAATAAGAATTAGAGTGGTAACACGTATAATACGTCTCTATATAGGTTTTAATACTTATATAGAGATTTTTTTGTGCTTATGAAAAGATTAAAAGATAGAGCCAAGATAATTTGAAGACAAAAACATGAAGATGATAATAATCTTAACAATATATATTCTTTAGAATATATATTCTAATATTCTAATATTCTAATATTCTGAAGAATATGCTTGAAAAATGCGGGCTGGATATGTTATGACACAATATATAGAAGGTAAAAATTAATATTATAATAGAAAAATAGCAATAAATAATTGCTTTAATATAAGGAGGACACAAATAATGTGTGCAGATTGTAAAAAAACATATTATATTACGACACCAATTTATTATCCATCAACAAAGCTTCATATAGGTAATACCTATACAACTGTAGCTGCTGATGCTTTAGCAAGATTTAAGAGATTAACAGGCTATGATGTAATGTTCTTAACAGGAACAGATGAACATGGTCAAAAGATCCAAAGAATAGCTGAAGAAAAGGGAATCACACCAAAACAACATGTAGATGAAGTTGTTGCTGGTATTAAAGATCTTTGGAGCATGATGAATATAAGTTATGATAAGTTCATTAGAACTACTGATGATTATCATATTAAAGCTGTTCAAGATATATTTAAGAAATTATATGATCAAGGAGATATATATAAGAGTTCTTATGAAGGTTGGTATTGCACACCTTGTGAATCTTTCTGGACTGATACACAATTAGTAAATGGAAATTGCCCTGATTGCGGAAGACCAGTTGAAAAATCAAAGGAGGAAGCATATTTCTTCAAGATGAGCAAGTATGCTGATAAGTTAATCAAATATATTGAAGACCATCCAGAGTTCATTCAACCAGAATCAAGAAAAAATGAAATGCTAAATAATTTCTTAAGACCAGGTCTTCAAGATCTTTGTGTTTCAAGAACAAGCTTTAACTGGGGAGTACCTGTAACTTTTGATGAAAGTCATGTTGTATATGTTTGGATTGATGCATTATCAAACTATATTACTGCCCTTGGATATGGTCAAGAAAATAAAGATTTATATAATAAATACTGGCCAGCAGATGTACATCTAATAGGAAAAGATATTTTAAGATTCCATACTATTTATTGGCCAATAATGTTAATGGCGCTAGATCTACCTCTTCCAAAGCAAGTTTTCGGTCATGGATGGCTACTTGTTGATGGTGGGAAAATGTCAAAATCTAAAGGTAATGTAGTAGATCCAGTTGTTCTTGTAAATGAATTTGGAGTTGATCCTGTAAGATATTATTTATTAAAAGAAATTCCATTTGGAGCAGATGGATTATTTAATAATGAAATATTTATAAAGAAAATAAATTCAGACCTTTGTAATGATTTAGGTAATCTTTTATCAAGAACAGTTGCAATGGTTGAAAAATATTTTGGTGGAGAAATGCCAGCTCAAGATGAAAAAGAAGCTATTGATGATGAATTAATAAATTTAGCATTATCAGCACCAGCTAAAATTGAGGAGGCAATAAACGAATTAAATATACCTCAAGCTTTAGAATATGTTTTTGAATTAATAAGAAGAGCAAACAAATATATAGATGAAACAACTCCATGGATATTAGCTAAAGATGAAAGTAAAAAGGCTAGACTTGGAACAGTTCTTTATAATTTAGCCGAAAGCTTAAGATTTGCATCAGTAATGATTTCAGCATTCTTGCCAGAAACATCTAAGAAGATTAATGAGCAAATTAATACTACAGAAATTTCATGGGAATCATTAAAGTCATTTGATGGAATTAAGGCAGGAACTAAGGTAGTAAAGGCTGACAACTTATTCCCAAGAATAGATGTAGATAAGAAATTAGAAGAATTAGAAGCTTTAAAGGCTGCTCAAACACCAGCTAAGAGAGAAATTACACCTATAAAAGAAGAAATAACAATAGATGATTTTGAAAAGGTTGATTTAAGAGTAGTAAAAGTATTAGCATGTGAACCAATAAAGGGAGCTAAGAAACTATTAAAATTAAAAGTTGATTTAGGTGGAGAAGAAAGACAAGTGGTTTCTGGAATATCTAAGTTCTATAAACCAGAAGAAATAGTAGGTAAAAATGTAGTTTTAGTTGCTAACTTAAAGCCAGTAAAACTTAGAGGCGAATTATCACAAGGAATGATTTTATGTGCTGCAACAGATGATGACAGTATATTAAAAGCAGTGGATCCAGGTGAGATTCCAACAGGTAGCATTGTAAGATAATTATAAAAAATAGAACGTCTCACTTAGGGGAGTGAGACGTTCATTAACCATACTAAATAAATGGTTAAAAGGGGTAAATAATAATGCTTTAACTACTTTACAATATTAATTTTAATGCATTAATATGTCATTTAAGTGTCAAATAATAAATTCGTAAAAAAATTAGTATTTACGAATTTATTTTTATTTTAATTGCTACGATTTGCATTTGATCATATAGTTTTAAGTAAAGCTATCATAAAGAGGTATAAGTAATAATTTTATGTTATTATTTAAATAAGTAATCCTAAATTTAAATGCAGTAGTTTCAGAATATGACAATTTGGAAATAATGTTAATAGGAAAGGAATATTGGTTTATGAATCAAAAATTTAAAATAATAGATAGTCATGCTCATTATGATGATGAAGCTTTTAATGAAGATAGGGAGCCCTTGCTAAATGAGATTAATCAAAATGGAGTTATTGGAATCCTAAATTGCGCATCATCATATGATAGTTTAAAAACAACAGATAAACTAACTAAAGATCATAATTTTATCTTTGGAGCTTTAGGAATACATCCGGAAAATGCGAATGAGATGAAAGGCGATACACTAGATGAAATTAAATCTTATATTAAGAATAATGACAAAATAGTAGCTATTGGGGAGATTGGATTAGACTATTATTGGGATGAAAATCCACCTAAAGATATTCAAAAGGATGTATTTAGAAGTCATATGAATTTAGCTAAAGAACTAAATTATCCAGTTGTTATTCATGATAGAGATGCACATAAAGACACATTAGAAATAATTAAGGAATTCCCAGAAGTTACAGGTGTAGTTCACTGTTTTTCAGGGAGTGTAGAATTTGCAAGGGAATGCGTAAAACTAGGATATTATATAGGAATAACAGGTGTTGTTACATTTAAAAATGCAAAAAAAGTTGTTGAAGTAGTTAGAGAAATCCCTTTAGAAAAAATACTTGTAGAAACTGATTGCCCGTATATGGCACCTGAACCAAACAGAGGAAAGAGAAATAAATCAGACTATATTGAATATATAATAACTAAGATAGCAGAAATTAAGAATATTGACCCTTATGAGGCAAATTTGAGATTTAACGAGAATTTTTTTAGATTGATAAGAAAGGAAAAATAAGGTAAAATATTAAATGTACACTTTAAATATAATTTCTGTATTCAACATAAAGTAAATCTAATATTAAACTGAAATTATCATTAAGTTTAATAAATGTTTCTATAATTTCATATCATTAAATTTTTAATTTCATAATGAAGTAATATTAAATACCGCTATCATTTTTATATATTATATTTTATGCACAAAGTGCATTATTACAATGCTTCATTATATTGCAAGAGTTTACTAATTTGACAAGTCTAGAATATTAATATATAATTCAAAAGACACTCTTGCCAAAGGAGGGAAAATAATGATAGAAAAATTGAGACAATTTATTAGGCAAAGTTTTTCTAACGGTCCGAAGGCAAAAATTATAATTGGAACAATTGCGATAGCATTTGTAGTTGTTACAGCAGTGACTATAATGAGCATAAGAAAAACGCTCGTAATAAGTATAGACGGTAAAGAAGCGACTTTTGTCACTTACAAGGGGACTGTTAAAGGTGTGTTGCAAGAAAATGGGATAGAAGTATCGCCTAAAGATAAAGTGCAACCGTCCTTGGAATCCAAAGTATCTGAAAAAGAAACTATTAAAGTAAAAAAGGCTGTTCCAGTAGATATTAAGGCTGGTGGAATGGAAGTACAATTGCAAACGGCAGAGGATACGGTTGAGGATATGCTGGATGCAGAGAAAAATACATTAAAAGATCAAGGAATAGAATTTGACAAAGACGTAGATGAAGTATCACCATCCCTAGAGTCTAAGTTAGAGGGTAACGAAAGTGTCCAACTTGTCAAAGTGGAAACAAAAGATGTCACCGAAAAACAGCCAATTAACTTCGATACAATTGTAGAAAAAGATGAAAATTTGGACAGTAGTGTTCAGAAGGTTAAGAGTGAAGGAGTTAATGGTGAGAAACAAATTACTTATCAAATAATATATAAAGATGGGGTAGAAATTTCTCGTAATGTAAAGAGTACTAAAACCATATTGGAACCACAAAATGAAGTTGTGGTCAAAGGAACTGGTCAAGTGTACGCAAGCAGAGGTGGAGACAGAATAACTTATAAGAAAAAGATTAATTGCACAGCAACAGCTTATAGTAACCATTCTACTACAGCTACAGGAAGAACGCCTGTTAGAAATCAAGGTGGTATGAGTACGATTGCAGTAGATCCATCCGTAATACCACTAGGAAGTAAAGTATATGTGGAAGGGTATGGATATGCAATTGCATCAGATACAGGTGGTGCTATAAAGGGCGACAGAATTGACATATACCTTAATTCGTCAAATGAATGTGATTCGTGGGGAAGAAGACCAGTTGATGTATTAGTAGTTGCTTACCCAGGGCAATGGTAAGCTATTTTAAGAGATAACAGATGTTATCTCTATTTTTTTCTTTGAATTTGTGGATGTTTTATCATATTATTAGAAATGAGATAAAATAAATTTAAGGCTATTTTATGGTATAGATATATGAATGCAATAAAGTAATTATTAATAAAGAAAGGAAGTAACACATTGATAAAAGAAGTAATAGTCGTTGAGGGTAGAGATGACGTTGACGCTGTAAAGAAAGCTATAGATGCAGAAATAATCGCTGTAGGAGGATTTGGAATAAATGCAAAGGTCATAGCAAGAATACAGGAGGCCCAGAAAAGAAAAGGGGTAATTGTATTAACAGACCCAGATTTTGCAGGGGAAAAAATAAGAAGAATAATAGCAAAAAGAGTTAAAGGAATAAAACATGCATATATTGCAAAAGAAGATGGACTTAAGAACGGAGATATTGGAGTAGAAAATGCATGCCCAGAAGTTATTTTGAAGGCGCTTGAAATGGCAAAGATAACACAAGAAGAAAAACAATCATTTTTTACTATGCAGGATATGTTTTATTTCAAGCTTACAGGAGATAATACTTCAAAGATTAGAAGAAATATGCTTGGTAAGTTATTAGGAATAGGTTATGGAAATGCGGCGCAGATGGTTTCTAGATTAAATAATTATGGAATAACTAAAGAAGAATTTACTAATGCTATAAAAGAAATAGAAAAACAATTGGAAGTAGGTAAGAAATAAATGGATTTAAAAGATATAAAAACTCAGGAACTAGTCAAAAAATATAATTTTAAGTTCTCAAAAAGCCTTGGGCAAAATTTCTTAGTTGATGATTCTGTTCTTGATGATATAGTTAATGGAGCAGAAGTTAACAATGAAGATTTTATTATAGAGATTGGACCAGGTGTAGGTACGCTTACCGCTCAACTTTTGATGAAAGCTAAAAAAGTAACATCTATTGAATTAGATAATGATTTAATTCCGATACTTGAGCAAGAGTTGGGGGAGCACAAGAATTTTAGTTTAATACATAAAGATGCACTTAAAGTGGATTTTAATGAACTTATTGGAGATGAGAAAAGTGTTAAGCTTGTAGCAAATCTTCCATACTATGTTACAACCCCTATAATAGTTAAGCTTCTAAAAGGTGGATATAATTTTAAATCATTAACTATAATGATTCAAAAGGAAGTTGCAGAGAGAATTAATGCTGAACCTAATTGTAAGGAATATGGTGCATTGTCGGTTTTAGTTCAGTATTATTGTAATACAGACATAATAAGGAAGGTACCACCAACTTGTTTTATTCCTAGACCAAAGGTTGAATCTATAGTAATAAGACTAGATAGATTAGATGAACCAAGAGTTAAAACTAAGGATATCAATATTATGTTTGAGATTGTAAGAGCAGGTTTCAATATGAGAAGAAAAACTTTATGGAATGCAGCAAAAACATTAAAAGTAGATAAAGAGAAATTAGAAGAAGCATTTAAGAAATCAGGAATTGATCCTAAGAGAAGAGCTGAAACATTAACATTAGAAGAATTTGCGGCCTTATCAGATTGTATATATGATATAAGAAACTAAAAGGTGGAGAATGAGTAATTATTGAATTATTCGTTCTCTACTTTTTAGTTTCTATTAAAATTGCTGGGCTATATAGAGTATGAAAATATAGAAAAGTATTAGTTAAATCATAATTCTAATTTCCAAACATATACTATATGGAATAAATATATGTGGAGGGAATATAGGGTTGGCACACAACAAATTGTATAGAAACTTTATAATATTACAAGAAGATGAAAGAGGATATTCTCAATCTAATGATAAAGCTTTGTCTGGATATGCTAAGGTGGAGGCTAAAGGTGATAAGTGTAAAATCTCATTTTATGCGCAGAATCTTAGGCAGGAAGATAATTATTCCATGGTACTTATATGTTGTAAGAAGGATTTAAAACAATTAATTGATATTGGACCTTTAGCAATAAATGAAGTCGGAAAAGGAGATACTAGCAAAGAATATTATGTAAATAACATAGCTAGTCTTGGAATATCTTATGAAAAAATATCTGGTGCTGCTATATGTAGGGTAAAAGATAATGAAACAGAATTTGTAATGCATGGTTTTATGAATGGAGAAGAATCTGCTGATAATTGGAGAAAGTTTAAGATTATAAAAGCTGATTCTAGGAAATATGTTGATAAAACAACATTACAAACTAAGGAAAAAGAAAATTTGACTGTAAGTACATTAAATAAAACTATCACTCAATCAGGTACGAAAGAGGATGAATTAGTAAAGGCACCTAAATTACAAGATGAATCAGTTGAACGAAAAAAAGATGATATTGATCTTCAACCTAAAGCGAACATAGAATCTAAAGTTGAAGATAAACAAAATAGGATTCCAGAAGATCATCAAAACATAACTGAAACTATAGATAATTTAGATGAGGAAAGAAACAAGAATAAAGAGAGCAAAAAATGTGAGAAAGATTATAAACATGACAAGTGCGATAAGCATGATAAAGAAGATAAATATGATAAGTGTGATAAACACGATAAATGTGATAAAGAAGACAAATATGATAAGTGTGATAAACACGATAAATGCGATAAAGAAGAAAAATACGATAAGTGTGATAAACATGATAAATGTGATAAAGAAGATAAGTGCGATAAACATGACAAATATGATAAAGCGGATAAATATGATAAGTACGACAAATATGATAAATGGGATAAAGATGAAAAATATAATAAGTGTGATAAATATGATAAACATGATAAGTATGACTATTTCGAAAAAGAAGAAGATATAGATGATGTTATTGGTAAAATGGCTAAGAAATTAGATACTTATGATGGTGTAATAGATCTAAAAGTAAGTCATCACATGTATGAAGATGTTATAGTATATGGATTTATAAAGGATAAGAAGAATCATAATTCTAAATGGAAGAAATTCAAATTAGAAAAGAAATGTAGAAATGAAAATCAGGATATAGATAATGTGCAAGTTAGCTCTAGGAGAATAGAAGAAAACTTTAAATTGGATAAATTGAATGACGTGGATACATCAGACAGAATGGACATAATAGATTTCGATGAATATGAAAATAATATTCAACAAGGAAATTTAGGTGGAGCCACAGGAGCAAATGATACATCTACGATGAATACGACTGGTACAGTGGAGTCTATGGAGCAAGGCAACTCAAATACTGGAATGGGCCAGGTTGATACAGGAACAATGTGGCAACCATGGTCAGGGAACTCGGCAAATCAGACTAGCACAGGAGATATGAACCAGACAGGCACTAATACTGTAACAGATCAAACATCATCAAATGCTGGAATGAATCAAATGAACACAGGAACAATGGGACAGCCAGAGACTAGCGGTGAAACCGGAGGCATGGGACAGCTAGACTTAAATATGGGAGATACATCAAATGAAAATAATAATAATCAAAATGCCTCAAATCAGGGATTCACTATAAGTGGAGATATAGGTAAGTATTTTGAGAAGTTAGCACAAGATTTTAAACCGTTTATTGGAAAATTGAATGATATAAACTTCTGTAAGTGGTATAAAATCATTGTAAATGGTATAGAAGATTTATCAAATGATTCAAATTATAACAAATATACATTAGCATATTATCCAATGTTAAATTATTATCCTTACATTAGTAAAACAGGACATTTCTTATTAGGATATAAATGTAATAAAGATGGAGAAATGCAATATATTATATATGCAATACCAGGAAGCAAAGAAAAAAATGATCAACCGTATGGTGGAAGAACAGGTTTCGTAACATGGACTAATGATGGTAATAATGGCCAAGGATATTGGTTGATGTTCTATGATTTTAAAAATTCTTCAATCGTAATTCCGGCAAGATAGAGAACATTGTTATGAATAAGAAGCAGTTGATTGTTACGTCAATATTGTTATCATTGATGTTGATACTGGTCATAACCCAGGGCTTCTTTAAAGAAAATTTCGAACAGGTAATTCTTATGGATCAGGGGATAAGCAAATTTAAAGAATATTCTTTTGACGATAATAAATATGTTATATCTCTGCCAAGTGAATGGAATGTGGAGGAAAAAGAAAGTAAAGGGCAATATGTGAGTTATGAATTGGATTTTAAAGACAAAAATAATAAGCTTACTGGTTTATTGCAAGTAGTAAATACCAAAGAGGATATAAACGTGTTTGCAGAAAAAGATTTAAATAGTCAATGTCTAGAATATTATAATTCAGAATTAACATCTTTTAAAAATTCCTATAATTCTGGGGTATTAGTTAAATATGAAACAAAAGTAAAGAATGGATATGATTTTAACAATGAATGCTATTATCTAAATTTAGGAGAAGGTAAAACAGCAAAGATATTATTTAATCTTAAGTCAAAGGATTATAAGGATAATATGAAGACTATTTTAAATACGATTATTTCAAGTATTAAATCATCTCAAAGTTGAAATTAGCCAATTTATTTTATATAAAGTTTTATGGATTATAAGTGGTTAATATGAAAAGACTACATTATATGTTTGATATAAAATATATAATTGTGTGAATGTTGAGTTGATGAGTTAAATAAGATTTGCCAAGGATAAGCATAAGTATTATAATTTAAGTATCAAGGAGAGGCCAGAATAGCTTCTCCTTGATACTTATTTGACGTTTGGAGGCGAGCAATGAGGATAATATTATTTGAGATATTTGGGATACAAATAAAGGGTTATGGATTAATGATTGCAATTGGAATAATAGTTGCAGCTGCTATATTTATAAATAAAGGAAAGAAAAAAGGCTATGATGAGGATTCTTTATTAAATTTAGTAATTTTAGCTGTAATAGGTGGAGCGCTTGGTGGAAAGGGATTATTTATATTAACTGAGATTAAAGATATTATTAAAGAGCCAAGCATATTACTGAACTTTGGATATGGATTTGTTATATATGGTGCCATAGGTGGAGGAGCCTTGGCTATGTACTTATATTCTAGGAAAAAGTCTTGGAACATTGTTGAAATGTTGGATATGACGGTTCCAGGTCTTGCAATAGCCCAAGGTTTTGGTAGAATTGGATGTTTTCTGGCTGGATGTTGTTATGGAGCAGAAACCAAATTACCAATAGGTGTTACATTTCCAAAAGGATCTTTAGCACCAGCAGGAATACACGTGCATCCAACGCAAATTTATTCATCAATATTTGACTTTTTGCTAGGATTTATACTTTTGTACTATAGTAAGAAAGAAAAACAAACAGGAAAGATAGTGGGACTATATTTAATAGTATATAGTATAGGTAGATTTTTAGTAGAGTTTTTAAGAGATGATCCAAGAGGGAGTATCGGGATTCTATCAACATCACAATTTATCGCAATATTTACTTTGGTGATTGGTATTGTTGTATTTAATAACCATAGGATTTTCAAAGGAGCGAAGAAGAACAGTGAGAAATAGTAAGTTTTTAACAATAGTTTTACCATTGGTATTGGTCTCTAGTATGATGCTCTCAGGATGTAGCTTCATTGATAATATAGAAGTTAAAATGAATCTTAAAAATCAACAATTTGATTATATAAAGCAAAATAAGGTGGATAAAATTATTATACAAAGTGTTAGAGATAGTGGATTTAGGTTTGTAGTTAATGATCCTAAAGCCATAGATGACATTTACAAGATTTTATCAGATGGAAGTGAAGTTTCAAAGAAAAGCTCATTAGATCCAGATTATATTTTTGAGGTGTGTACCGGAGATGAAGTGAGAAAGTATCAGTATGTAGTTGGAGCTAACGAACATGGGACAGGAAACTTTTATGATGACGATAAGGCATTTTCAGTACCTAAAAATTTAGAGAATACAATAATGCAAAATCTTTCATTCATAAGAAAGCCAAGAGACTTTAATTATATATATTATCAATCAATATTAAAAGTTATTGATAAGAAAAAAGATAGCTTATCCAACGGAAACAAAGTTGGAGTGAACATAGCTGGAGATACAGATTGTTTGAAATACATATTTTCTGTGGATTTAGAAGATTTTAAGAAAAGTTTGAACAAAACTTTACCTAGTGTTGATTTAGTAAACAATAATTATGAAGATTTTGATACAATAATTAAAGTAAAAAATAGAGGATATAATAGTACTGTTTTCAAAACACTAATAACAGTAGATAATAAAAAGGATAATTCCTTTGAAAGTTACTATGTAACGGCAGAATATAATTATAAAGACTGGGATATTAAAATAAGTGAGCCTAATAAGGTCCCACAAGATTGGTAAGTAAAGGAGCATATATAAATGAGTTGTGAAAGTTGTAAAAGTAAAGACACATGTCAATCTAAAGGAACAGGATGTAGTGAAGAAAGTTTAAAGTTAATATCCAGATATGGAAATATTAAAAATGTTATAGGTATTATAAGTGGAAAAGGTGGAGTTGGTAAATCAACTGTAACTGGAATGATGGCAAGTATGTTATCTAAGAAGGGATATAAAGTAGGAGTGTTGGATGCAGATATTACAGGTCCATCTATGCCTAGATTTTTTGGGGTTAACAATAAAAGAGCTAAAATAATTCCATTAGAAAATGATATGGTAAAATTTGAGCCAGTGGAAACAGAAAGCGGGATAAAAATAATCTCCATGAATCTTTTAACAGCGGTAGAAGATGAACCTGTAATCTGGAGAGGACCTGTAATTACAGGGGTGTTAAAGCAGATGTTTGTAGAAACTAATTGGGAAGAGCTTGACTATTTACTTATAGATATGCCACCAGGTACAGGAGATATTGCTTTAACTGTAATGCAGGAATTCCCTATTGATGAAATTGTAATAGTTTCTACACCACAAGATATGGTGTCCATGATAGTCAAGAAAGTTGTTATTATGGCCCAAAAGATAGGGGTGAAGATTAAGGGCGTAGTAGAGAACATGGCATATATAAACTGTCCAGATTGTGATAAAAAGATACGAGTATTTAGCAGAAAGTCATCAGAAGAAAATGCGGAGTATCTTGGAATTCCTTTAATAGGAGAGTTACCAATTAATATTGAACTTACAGAAGCATTGGAGCAAGGAAAAGCAGAGGAATACGTTAAGGAGAATCCGTTATATTCACTAATATTTGAAGGATTGTATTAAAAGAAAAATTCTTTTCCTTATACTATATTTATTTCATCATTTTAAATTATATTATTAAATATACATAACTTAATATTTCTTGGGAAATAATAAGCTTGTAATTTGATATTAGAGGAGATGAAGTAAACCATGAAACCAAAAGTAGATAAAGATACTTGTATAGCTTGCGGATTATGTCCATCTATATGTCCAGAGTGCTTTGACATGCAAGATGATGGAAAAGCAGGAGCTATAGTTGATGAAGTTCCAGAAGGTTGTGTAGATGAGGCAAAAGAAGCAGAAGAAAGCTGTCCAGTAAATGCAATTGAAATAGAAGAATAAAATTTGATTGCAAAATACAACTAAAACGTCTAAAATAAATAATTTATAAATAATAGTTATTTATTATTTGATCAAAAATAGGATTAATTTTGTTTTATAAAACAAAATTAATCCTATTTTTATTCTATATATTTTGCATTAATAAGCTTAAAATGCTGATAAGTGAAATTTTTAGTTACTAAGTATGGCTTCGAAACTAATTGTATATATAAATTGTTTTATATATACAATTAGTTTGAAATAGTATTTACTGATGATGCATGAAAAATTCTTTCTATAGGAAGAACGGCTAAAATTACTAAGCATATGATTCCTTCTATTCCAATCATTGGACCATTAACAAGTAAAGAATAAACTACTGGGGACATCCCTTCTGGGGCAAATGACCCGAAGAAAACTATACCAGAAATAAGATGACATAAAAATCTGACCAGTATTGCAATACTCACTCCAACTAATCTTCTTTGTTTGAAGAATCCGGCAAGACCTAATGCTGTAAAGGGCAATGGATAATCAAATAAAACTTGAATCGGATGTAGTATATATGGATCCAGTATTAGGGTTATTACACCATAAAGAAATCCTGTTAAACATCCAACTTCAGGACCGTATATGAATGCTATGAGCAATACTGGTATCATGCTGCCTAAAGTTATGCTACCACCTTGAGGAAAATGATATAATCTTAGCATTTTTAATATAGTGGCTAACGCTAATGCTATACCAATTCTAGCAATTAGTTCTGGCGTGAATTTTATCTTTTTTGCCTTAGCGAATACTATAAGCAGTAAAATACATCCTAATAAAGTTATAATAGACATTGGACTTGCAAGAATATCTTGAATGTTTTGCGAGAAATTTTGGAAAAGTTTAGAAAATTGTTCGATCCAATCATTAAAAATTGACATAAAAAAAACCTCCTTAATTGTGCTCGGAGATTATCAACCAAATAAATAGTTTAAAGTTTTTAAGAGGTTGCATTCCCTACGCTAGAATTAACTAGATCAGGTTTTAAGGGTTTATGAATATCAAATCTCAGCCTCTCGGCTCCCCTAGCACATTATAAATATATTACACTTATACTATTTTATACCTATTATTATAGATAGTCAATTAGATTGTATGTATTAAACTTGTTATTATTACTTAAATTGGAATGTGAATTTGAGCTAGAAGCAATCAAATTTATAGAATGATGTGGGATTGTGCTATTTGGTAATCTATTTGATGAAATGGTGAAGATATCATCATTTCTATTAACAATAGTAGCATCTCTATATGTTGAATCTAATATAAAATCTTTCATAATAACAAAACAGTCCTTTCAGTAAAGATTTCTTTGTTATTATTATTTACAAGTAGAAAAGTAAGTATACCTGTAAAAGGTTAAAGAGCTAAATAAAAAAATATGAATTTTAATATTTAGCTCTTTAATTATGAGTAAATAGTTAACATAGATATTTTTCGATTAATCTAATCTTTCAACTATTAATCCAACAAGACCAGGTCCAGTATGAACGCCAAGAGCAGGTCCTATTGATCCGCCTAAAATACATTCAATTAGATTAGGAAGGTCTTTTATAGAATCATAAAGCATTTTGGATTTCTCAGGTGCATCCCCATCTAAAATCCAAACTTTACACCTATGATTTTCTAGATAATTTATTAATATATTTGTTAATTTAGATATGCATTGCTTTATGCCTCTTATTTTACAAACTGTATGATATATACCATCATCTCCAACAGTAATAATAGGTTTTAAATTAAGTACACCTGCTATAGTCCCGGCAACTTTACCAACTCGGCCTCCCTTTATTAAGTATTCTAATGTATCTATTGTAAAAAACACGTCAATCTTATCTCTAAAGGAAGGTAAAGTATTTACTATTTCATCAAAGGATTTCCTTTGCTTTATTAGGTTTAGAGTTTCAATGACCATAGCGCCTTCTGACATAGTTAAAGTCATAGAATCAAATACGAAAGTTTTTACTTCAGGGACATTTTCAGATGCAAGTCTTGCAGAGTTATAAGCGCCAGAAAGGCCACTTGATATTGTTATAATAATTGCATGTGTATATCCTTCGTTTTTTACTTGCTCTAAAGCAGCTGTAAAATCCTCAACACCAGGCAAGGAAGTTTTAGGTATCTCCTTAGGCAAATATTCATATAGGGCCTTTGGCGTTATATCTATTCCATCAATATACTCTCTATCAGAGAATATAATTTTAAACGGGACTATTTTAATATTATTTTCTATTACGAAATTTGTATTCAAATCAGAAGCACTATCAGTTATTAATGCTATTTTATCCATCTTAGTTCCTCCTAGAAATATATAGTCTTAGTTTAATTATAACACTATTTGTAAAAAATACATTTCTTATATATTACTTAAAGAAATAATTTATATTATATTTTTAGATAATAAACTATGTTTTTCATAAAACTTTTTGGTTCGCACAAGATGATAATTTACAGTAAATTTTAATCAATTTAACTTTTTAGAACACATATAATAATAATTTTCTTATAGTTTGTTATGAAAAAATACTATAAATCATAGTAAATTACAACAATAAAGATTATCTACAATAAGTCAAACATAAAAAAGTAGTAAAAATTGAATAAATCGAAAGATAATAGGATATAAATTGAGATAATTAAAATCTAGTGGTTTAAAAATAAAAAATTAGAAGTGTTGCTAATGAATACCTAATACAGTATAATAGTACGGTAGTAAAAATACTATATATTGTGCCATGGAGGGAATAATAATGCTATATGTTGTGAAACGCGATGGGAGAGAAGTTGAATTTAATTCAGATAAGATAGCTCAAGCAATTAAAGGATCAGCTAGTGAAATCGGTTTAAATTTAAAAGAAAGTCAAGTTCTAGATACTGTACATAAGGTGATTACTTATATAGAAGAAGAGTATAAGAAGACTATAACTGTAGAACAAATACAAAATTTTGTAGAGAAAGCATTAAGAAATGAGGGACACAAAGATATAGCAGTCGCTTATTCAGCATACAGACGTGAAAGAACTAAAGTCAGAGATATAAAATCAGATTTAATGAAGGCTATAAGACAAATTGGAGTTGAAACTGATAGAGATAATGCAAATGTAGGAAATAATTTCAGTTCTAAGTTATTAAGAATAGCATCTGAATCAAATAAGTGGAATACACTAGCTACTATGCCAAAAAATTTGGCAAAGGCTCATGAGAATGGTGATTTATATTATCATGACTTAGATAGCTATAATTTAACTGTAAACTGCTTGCATATACCAACAAAAGAGATATTAGAGAATGGATTTAATACTGGATATGGAACAATTAATGCTCCTAAGAGAATTGAAACTGCTGCTGAATTATCATGTATATTATTGCAATCAACTCAAAATGATATGTTTGGTGGTCAATCTCATCCGGATTTTGATAATGACATGGGTATATTTGTAGAGCCAACTAGAGAAGAAATTAGAGAAGAATTATTGGAACTAGGTGTATCAGAAGAAAAGTTAGAAGCTATGGTAGAAAAGAAAGTAAGAAAAAAGGTACAACAAGCAATGCAAGGTGTAGTTTATAATCTTAATACAATGCATTCTAGAGCAGGATCTCAAGTACCATTTAGTTCAATCAATATTGGTTTACCTACAAGCTCAGATGCAGCATTAGTATGTGAAGTTTTTCTTTTAGAATATGAAAAAGGATTAGGTAAAGGTGAACAACCAATTTTTCCTAATATAATTTTTAGAGTTAAGTCAGGCGTTAATAGGGAAGAGAATGATGAATATTTTTATTTATACAAACTAGCATGTAGAGTAGCTGCAAAGAGAATGAATCCAACTTTTATGAATATTGATGCAGATTTTAATAAGGAATATTACGATAAAGGTTATGTTCCAGCTACAATGGGATGTAGAACTTATCTTATGAAAAATGTAAATGGTGAGCCTGGTTGTAAGGGAAGAGGGAATATAGCACCAACAACTCTTAATCTTCCAAGAATAGGGTTGCAAGCTAAAAATGATATAAATAAGTTTTTCAGTATATTAGATGCAAGATTAGAATTAGCAAAAGATTCGTTAATGCATAGATATGAGATTTTAAAGAATCTAAGAGTTAAGGATTTACCTTTTGTTGCAGGCCAAGGGCTTATGAAAGGTTCAGAAGGATTAAAGCCTGATGATTCTATAGAACCAATATTAAAGCAAGGAACTTGGGGAATAGGATTCATAGGTGTTGCGGAAACCTTATTAGCTTTAATTGGAAAGCATCATGGTGAAGATGAAGAAGCAAGAAAATTAGGAATAAGGATTGTTGAACATATAAGACAATATTGTGATAGACTTACAGAGGAATATAAACTAAATTGGAGTTGTTATGCTACTCCAGCAGAAGGCCTTTCAGGTAAATTTATAAAGCAAGATCAAAAGATATTTGGATTAATAAAAGGAGTAACTGATAAGGAGTATTATACAAATAGTTATCATATACCTGTTTCGTACCCAATATCTATTAAAGATAAGATTGAAATTGAAGCACCGTATCATAAACTTTGCAATGGTGGTCATATAAGTTATATTGAAGTAGACGACACACCAGATGCAGAGACAATAATGGATATAATAAATTATGCATATAAAAATACTAATATTAGTTATATGGGAATTAACTTTCATATAAGATATTGTAGAGAATGTGGTACTTATCTTCAAAACAATGAAAACAAGTGTCCTAAATGTGGTAGTCAGAATATTCAAGGAATATCAAGAGTTACAGGATATTTAAGTTTAGATGAAAGATTCGGTGCTGGAAAGTATCATGAAAGAGAAGATAGAATATCACATACTGAGAGACATGGGCATCACTACTAAAAGCATAATGATGATAGATTTTTAATTTATAAATTATAATATAGAAAAAGAAGATGGATTTATTAATCTCATCTTCTTTTTTTATATAAAAATATATCAATATATATTTCAAAATATTTAATTCATCAGATGTTATATTGGCTTATAAGGCAATATGGAACAAATAATTTTATGAGGAATGAGTTATATAATACAGAAGTTATATATTAAGGAAGCAAAAAAACATATTTTCTATAAGAATTATTAAAAAATAGAGGTATAAAAAGTAAACTTTAATATATTAATGAAATTAATAGAGAATATAATGTAACTATTTGGTATGAACACTAAATGCTTTGGGTAAATCTGCTAAGGAAAATGGACTGTTAATTTATCAATGTATTGCAACATCAAAAAAAAAACTTGCAATAATTGAGAGAATTTTCATTAAAAACAATTAAAATGTGAAAATACATGAAGGAGAGTAGCTGTTTCGTTGCAAAAAAATAAAATAAATCTTGTATAGATTTATTAATATATGATATTATAAATATACAGTAAAAATGTTAATTTATTAAAAATATGCTTTAAGTAATAAGAAAATAATATAAATGGGGGGACTAAAATGGCACTTAGTAATTTAAAAACTAATAAAAAAGTTTCTATAGTAGATACCACTCTTAGAGATGGTGAGCAAACAGCAGGGGTGGTTTTTGCTAATGAAGAAAAAATAGTAATAGCAGAAATGTTAAGTGACTTAGGTGTTGATCAGCTAGAAGTAGGGATTCCTACAATGGGTGGGGACGAAAAGAAGGCTATAAAAGAAATTGTAAAAAGAAATTTAAAACCTAGTATTATGGCATGGAATAGAGCAGTAGTCAGTGATATAGAACAATCAATAGATTGTGGAGTTGATGCAGTTGCCATATCAATATCAGTATCGGATATACACATTCAGCATAAACTTAAAACATCTAGAGAATGGGTATTAGAAAGCATGGTTAAATCTGTAGAATTTGCAAAGAAAAATGGTCTTTATGTATCTGTTAATGGGGAAGATGCATCTAGAGCAGATAAGGACTTTTTAGTTGAATATATTAATGCAGCTAAACAAGCAGGTGCAGATAGATTTAGATATTGCGATACTGTAGGAATTATGGAGCCATTTAAAATTAGAGATGATATTAAATATATATATGATAAAACAGGCTTTGATATAGAAATGCATACTCATGATGACTTTGGAATGGCAACAGCTAATGCGGTAGCAGGTATTAAGGGTGGAGCATCGCATGTTGGAGTAACTGTAAATGGTCTTGGAGAAAGAGCAGGTAATGCAGCATTAGAAGAAGTTATAATGGCATTAATGCTTGTTTACGGATATAACGGTGATGGAATAAATACACAAATGTTTAGAGAAGTATCACAATATGTATCAAGAGCATCAGGAAGAGAACTTCCAATCTGGAAAGCCATTGTTGGAACAAATATGTTTGCACATGAATCAGGAATTCATGCAGATGGAGCAATAAAGGATCCTAAGAATTATGAAGCATTTGATCCAGATATAGTTGGTCTTGAAAGACAAATTGTTATAGGAAAGCATTCAGGAAGAGCTTCAATAATAAATAAATTTAGAGAATATAATAGAGAACTTACAGAGGATGAAGCAAAAGGAATACTTGAACTTGTAAGAGCTACATCAGTTAGATTAAAGAGAACTTTATTTGATAAAGAAGTAGTTCAATTATATAAAGAGTATCATAGACGATTAGAAGAAAGAAATAAGCAATAATAGGGGGATTAAACATGGGAGATAATTTAGTTTATAAGATTTTAAAAAGCCACATTGTTGAAGGTGAATTAAAGGCAGGAGAGCCTATAGCATTAAAGATTGATCAAACGTTAACTCAAGATTCAACAGGAACAATGGCATATCTTCAATTAGAAGCTATGGGAATAGATAGAGTTAAGACAAAGAAATCAGTAGCATTTATAGATCATAATATGTTACAACAAGGTTTTGAAAATGCAGACGATCATAAGTTTATTCAAACAGTTGCATCTAAATATGGAGTATATTTTTCAAAGCCAGGGAATGGAATATGTCATCAAATATTCTTAGAAAGATTTTCAACGCCAGGAGATACATTAATAGGTTCTGATAGCCATACACCAACAGCAGGTGGTGTTGGTATGCTTGCTATGGGAGCTGGTGGATTAGACGTTGCTCTTGCTATGGGAGGAGGAGCTTATAATATTAATACTCCTAAGGTAGTTAAGATTGAGCTTACTGGAAAATTGAATAAAATGGTAGCGGCTAAAGATGTTATATTAGAAGTTCTAAGAATATTAACTGTTAAAGGTGGAGTAGGGAAAGTATTTGAATACGCTGGTGAAGGTGTTAAAACACTTTCAGTTCCTGAAAGAGCAACTATAACTAATATGGGAGCAGAACTTGGAGCTACAACTTCGATTTTCCCAAGTGACGAAAGAACTTTAGAATTCTTTAAGGCACAAGGAAGAGAAGAAGACTTTATAGAATTTAAGCCAGATGCAGATGCTGTATATGACGAAGTAGTAACAATTAATTTAAGTGAATTGACACCACTTACAGCTAAGCCTCATAGCCCAGACAATGTAGCTAAGGTTAGCGAAGTTGGTAAGATTAAAGTTGACCAAGTAGTTATAGGAAGCTGTACTAACTCTTCTTATGAAGACTTAATGAAGGTTGCTAAGATATTAAAAGGTAAAAAAGTACATCCAGATGTTAGCTTAGTAATAGGACCTGGATCAAGACAAGTTATGGAAATGATAGCTAGAAACGGTGCATTAGCAGATATAATCAGCTCAGGGGCAAGAATACTTGAGAATGGTTGTGGACCATGTATCGGTATGGGACAATCACCTGGAACTGATGCAATTTCCCTTAGAACTGTAAATAGAAACTTTTATGGTAGAAGTGGAACATTATCAGCACAAATATATATAGTGAGTCCTGAAACTGCAGCAGTTTCAGCTATAAATGGAGTTTTAACTGATCCAACCGAAGTGGATGTAGATTTAACAATAGATATGCCTAAGGAATTTTTAATAGATGATTCTATGATTTTAGCACCAGCACCAACAAATGCTGAAGTTGAAGTTGTTAGAGGGCCAAATATTAAGCCATTCCCAGTAAGCAAACCATTAGCTGAAGAATTAGATGGTAAAGTATTAATAAAGGTTGAAGATAATATTACAACTGACCATATTATGCCTTCGAATTCTAAGTTATTGCCATTTAGATCAAATATACCTTACCTTGCAGAATACTGCTTCAACACAGTTGACACAGAATTCCCTAAGAGAGCTAAGGAATTTAATGGTGGATTTATAATCGCTGGAGGAAATTACGGACAAGGTTCAAGTAGAGAACATGCAGCACTTGCACCATTATACTTAGGAGTTAAGGCTGTTATAGCTAAATCATTTGCAAGAATTCATAAAGCTAACTTAATAAATAATGGAATAGTTCCAATTGAATTTAAGAATGAAGCTGATTATGAAAAGATTGATTTAGTTGATGACTTGAAGATGGAAGATATCCAAGCTGCTTTAGAATCAGGAGTAGTTAAAGTTAAGAACTTAACTAAAGGAACTGAATTTGAGGCAACAGTTGATCTAACAGAGAAGGAAATTGCTGTTATTAAAGAAGGCGGAAGACTTAATTACGTTAAAGCAAATAGTTAATTATAAGATAAAGAGTGAAAATGCAGGGTCTTTAAGACTCTGCATTTTTTTATACCAATAAGCATGTAAATGCTTAAGGTCTATAATTCAAATTCAAGATAGGTGTAATAGGCAGGTGATTTGTAAATGTGATTATACTTACGTTATAATTAATTATCTAATAGAATGTATATAAATAGATTGATGAGAAAGAAGTGTAAGTTTAATGGAAAAGACTATAAGATTAGCAGGGATAGCATATGAGAGTTTAGTTAATGGGCCCGGTATAAGGAGAGTATTTTTTTCACAAGGTTGTAAGCATAACTGTAAAAGTTGTTTTAATCCTGATACTCATGATTTTTATGGAGGAGAGCAAAGAGATATAGATGAATTAATTAATGATACATTAAATAATGAAATTATAAAGGGAGTAACATTTAGTGGCGGAGATCCGTGGGAACAGGCAGATAAATTTGCATATATGGCAAAGGAGTTTAGAAAAAAAGGTTTAAATATTTGGAGCTATACAGGATATACTTATGAATATATTTTAGAAAATAAGGATTCGAGATTGGGCTGGAGTGATTTATTAAACAATATTGATGTTCTTGTAGATGGAAAATTTGAAGAAAGTAAGATGTCAGATGGACTTAAGTTTAGAGGTTCAACTAATCAAAGAATAATAGATGTTAAAGAAAGTATAAAAAAAGAACAAATTGTTATTATAGAACTTTAACATTAATATAAGATGTTTTTGAAAATATCCACAAATGTGTGAGTATAATTAAAAAAGTTGTGGATTATTATTTGAACTATGTGGATAAATTTTGGAGTAATAAAATAGGCCCATATATCACAATATAAGTTATATTACTTATAGTGAAAGTTAGGTGAATGAAGCTTGATTTTGAATAAAGAATTTTATAAACAAGGTGCATTAATTTTAGCGAAAGAACTTTTGGGAAAAGTTATTATAAGAAAGGTTGACGGAGTGACATTAAGAGCTAAAATTGTTGAAACAGAAGCGTATATAGGAGAAATAGATAAGGCATCGCATGCTTATAATGGAAGAAGGACTGAAAGAACTGAACCTTTATTTAGAGAAGGTGGGATTGCTTATGTTTATTTTATTTATGGAAAATACTATTGTTTTAATGTTATAAGTGGATTAGAAGATAAGGGAGAGGGAGTTCTAATAAGAGCATTTGAACCGTTAAATGAATTTGATTATCTTGCAAAAAAAAGGTTTAATCAAAATTATGATGAACTTTCAGAAACAAAGAAAAAGGCAATTACAAATGGACCATCAAAACTGTGTATTGCATTTTCAATAGATAAATCGGAAAATTATAAAAGGTTATACGATGAAGGTGATTTTTATATAGAAGAAGGAGAAAAAGATACGTTTAAAATAGTGGAAACGAAAAGAATCGGAATAGATTATGCAGAAGAAGCAATAGATTTTCCATGGAGATTTTATATAGAGGGAAATAAATACATATCGAAAAAGTAGCAAACTTTTAATGTAATTCCTATTAAGCATTTAACTAAAATACAAATTTTTACTAAAAAGAAATAAAGAGTAATATATTTAATACGATAAATCTATCATGAGATATTTTTTATAGGAGATAGATTTATGATTACTAGAGTAATTAATAGAAATTTTAGTACGTATAAATATAAAAAGAGAAAAGCATCTTTAAAAATAAAAGTTACTAAAGAAAATATTATATCGTTTAGTGAAATACTCGAGAATGTACAAATGCTTAGGAAAAAAGGAATTATATCAGTATCAGATCTTAATAGAAATATATCTAAGTCTATAAAAAAGTAGTAATATAAAGATGACAGTACATGGATTAATTAAGACATGTATTGTCATCTTTGTATTACTTATTTTCTTTATCAACATTGATTAATTTATCAGAAATGATAAATCTAGGTCTGTGTTTAGCTTCATTATATATTTTTCCGATATATTCTCCTATTACGCCAAGAGATAAGAGCTGAACTCCGCCAAGTACCCAAATGGAAAGGGTTAATGAAGTCCAACCAGTAACTGTACGGCCTGAAATTTTAACTATAAGAGTATAAATTAGGGCTGCGCCTCCAGCAAAAAATATAGTAAAACCAAGGAGGGTTATTAATCTTATTGGTTTTATGCTAAAGGATGTAATTCCGTCCAAGGCAAAGGCAATCATCTTTTTTAGAGGATATTTAGATTCACCAGCAAATCTTTCATGACGTTCATATTCAACAACTGAGTATTTATATCCTATTAATGGAATCATTCCGCGAAGAAATAAATTAACTTCCTTATATTGACTTAACCCGTCTACAACACGTTTGCTCATAAGCCTATAATCTGCATGATTATAGACCATGTCTACGCCAAGAATACGCATTAATTTATAAAAACCTAATGCAGTTGTTCTCTTGAAAAAGGTATCAGTTTCTCTAGTGGATCTTACTCCATAAACAATATCGCATCCATCATAATATTTTTCTACAAATGCATCTATGACATCTATATCATCTTGTAAATCTGCATCTAATGATATAGTCATATCTGAATAATCTTTAGCAACCATGAGCCCAGCAAGTAAGGCATTCTGGTGGCCCCTGTTCCTTGAAAGGTTGATTCCTGAAAATATATTATTTTTGGAATGAAGCTCTTCAATTATTCTCCAAGTTCTATCTTTTGAACCATCATTAACAAAAAGTATTTTGCTTTTATTAGATATTAGGTTATTTGAAATCATAGTCTTAATTTTTACGAGCAATCTTTTACTAGTTTCATGTAAAACTTCTTCTTCATTATAGCAAGGAATTACAAGATATAGTATATCCTTCATAAAATCGCCTCCAATGATTAGTATAACCAAATAAATTAACAATATTATTCAATTGTAATCTTAATATTCATTATTTTATAATTCATATCTTATATTTGATATAACTACAGAGGTTTCGCTTATTAAATTAATTTCAGTGTTAACCCTACCTGGTCTAGAACTTTTAAGAATTTTTACAATAGGCCTTAGTGGGAAGTTAGGTATAGTTTCTTGCACAACAGCTATGTCACCATTACTTAGATCAACTAAAGTTCCTTTTGAGAAGGGAATTACAATTTTGCAGAATATATTAACAATTTCATAGTCAAATTTTTTGCCTGCATTAGACATTAAATATTCAAGAACATCACTTGGAAACATTGCTCTTTTATTAGGTCTACCGGTTGATAAAGAGTCATATGCGTTAGCAATGCTTACAATTTTACTTAAGGTACTTATCTCATCATTAGCTAGCCTATTAGGATAACCTAATCCGTCAGGTCTTTCATGATGCTGTAGTGTTATTATTTTGCTATTAGCGCTCAGATTATAAGAGTCTGATAAATATTTATATCCGAGTATTGGATGTTGGTCTAATATTGTAACTTCTTCATCCGTTAGTTCTTCCTCTTTCATAAGAATTTCCTTTGGAATAAATGTTTTCCCAACATCATGAAGCAATGATCCAATACAAAGATATTGAAGTTGTCTTTTTGGAAGCTTCAATGCAATTCCAAGGACTAGTGATATTACGGCAACATTCACAGAATGAGAGTAGATATAATTATCCATGCTTCTTATGTCTATTAGTGAAAGTAAGACACTTTTATTATTTAGAACATTTTCAATTAAATCTTCAGCCATAGACTCAATATTATTGAAATATACTGATTCATTTTTTGAAAACTTATCAGCAACAGTAAGTCTATTTATATTTGAAAAAGCTTCTTTTATTGTTAGAATTGCTTTTTGTCTCAATTCAGGTTTAATAATATCTTCAATTTCATCAGAACTAAATTCATCAATTATATATATTGATAAAATATTTAAATCCTTTATCTTAAAAATAATTCTTTCACTAAGGACCATACCAGCTCTTACTAATACTCTACCATCAGAATCGTATAATGTCTTACCAATAACTGTATTCGGTTTTACACATTCAATTGGAATTAATCTCATATTATCTTCTCCTCAAATGTTGGTTATAGTACAATTTACAACATAATTCTTAGTTAAATGTTAAACATAATAGTAGTATATCAGTAAAATTGGCGTATTTATAGTATTATGATGAAAAAATATATTATTTTGTTTAACATATTTAAAAAATAGAACTAACTACTAGTTAGAAAACAGGTCTGATAATTAGATTTTTATACAACAGATTTGATATAAGATACTAAACTCATAATTGATAATAAATTAAGTATTTTAGCAGATTTAAGTATATATAAGTCCATTAACTTTTTATATCAATAAATGATAATTTTGTTACTTGATATTTAAATTGTGTTATAATATTATAGATTACAAATAAAAATATCAAAGGGGGCTTTTTCAATGTCAAGAGTTTATAATTTTTCAGCAGGACCAGCTGTATTACCGGAGTCAGTCCTAAGAGAAGCTGCGGGGGAAATGCTAGACTACAAGGGGACAGGCATGTCAGTTATGGAGATGAGTCATCGTTCTAAAGCGTTCGAAGAAATCATCACCGATGCTGAAAAAACATTAAGAGAATTAATGAATATTCCGGATAACTATAAGGTATTATTCCTTCAAGGTGGGGCATCACAACAATTTGCAATGATTCCAATGAATCTAATGAAAAATAAAGTTGTGGATCATATTATTACAGGGCAATGGGCAAAAAAGGCAGCGTCAGAAGCAAAAATATTTGGAAAAGTTAATATATTAGCGTCTTCAGAGGATAAAACTTTTTCATATATACCAGATTTAAAGGATTTAAAAGTTTCAGAGGATGCAGACTATGTTTACATATGTCATAACAATACAATCTATGGAACTACGTATAAAGAATTACCAAACGTTGGGGATAAGATATTAGTAGCAGATATGTCATCAGATTTCTTATCTGAGCCAGTAGATGTATCAAAATATGGACTAATATTTGCAGGAGTACAAAAAAATGCAGGACCAGCTGGTGTTGTTGTAGTAATAATTCGTGAAGATTTAATCACAGAAGATGTATTACCAGGGACTCCAACAATGTTAAGATATAAGGTTCATGCAGACAATAAATCACTATATAATACACCACCAGCATATGGAATATATATATGCGGAAAAGTATTTAAATGGGTTAAGAATAAGGGTGGACTAGAAGCTATGAAGAAAATTAATGAAGAAAAAGCTTCTATTTTATATGATTTTCTTGATTCAAGTAGCATGTTTAAAGGAACTGTTGTAAAGAAAGATCGTTCTTTAATGAATGTACCATTTGTAACAGGTTCAGATGAACTAGATGCTAAATTTGTAAAAGAAGCTAAAGCAGTAGGATTTGAAAATCTAAAAGGACATAGAACAGTTGGTGGGATGAGAGCAAGTATATATAATGCTATGCCAATTGAAGGTGTTAAAGATTTAGTAGAATTCATGAGAAAATTCGAAGAAGACAATAAGTAATAGAATAAAAATCAACTGAATTTAAGGAGATAATCAGGTTTTGGTTATCTCCTTAATTAATTTTATAAATAAAATTATACTAATATCTGAATTATAATATGTATTATGTATAGATAATCAATACAATATATACAATTTTAAATATTGTTAGTACATGTAATGTTTTTATAAGCGAATATTAGATTAATTGCCATATAAAAGACATATAAAAGAATACTCAGGTATAGATTACAGATGAAATAAATTTTAAATAAATCTATAGAAGTATAATAGCCATATAAAGATAGTCAAGCAGAATACAAGGTGGAAAAATTTAATATAAATATGTTTTGGATTAGTTCATAAATCTTAATTTGCTAACTAACTTGATAGAATTTTAAATGCAAAGTTACTATTGCAATATATATATATTAAATTAATCATTACATAATATCAAAAAAGGAGCTATCGAATTAATCGATATACCCCTCTTTATTGATAATATAAAATTAACAGTTGAGTAATTAGAACTCGCTTGTTCCAGGAGTTCTAGGGAATGGAACTACGTCTCTAATATTAGTCATTCCTGTTATATACATAATTAATCTTTCGAAACCTAAACCAAAACCAGCGTGCTTAGTTTCTCCATATTTTCTTAATTCTAAATACCACCAGTAATCATCTTCAGATAGGTTTAATTCAGTCATTCTATCTTTTAGCACATCTAGTCTTTCTTCTCTTTGGCTACCACCTATAATTTCTCCGATTCCTGGTACCAAAAGATCAGTAGCAGCTACTGTTTTTCCATCATCATTTAATCTCATATAGAAAGCTTTAATATCTTTAGGATAGTCTGTTACAAATAGTGGCTTTTTAAAGTGTTCTTCAGTAAGATATCTTTCGTGCTCTGTTTGTAAATCAATGCCCCATGATACATCGTAATCAAATTTCTTTCCACACTTTTGTAGTATTTCAACAGCTTCTGTATACGTAACTTTAGCAAAATCTGATGAAACTACGTGATTTAATCTTTCTAATAAACCTTTATCAACAAATTGATTAAAGAACTCTAATTCCTCAGGACATTCATCCATAACATATTTAATAACATATTTAAGCATATTTTCAGCAAGTTCCATATCATCTTGTAAATCTGCAAAGGCAATTTCAGGTTCAATCATCCAAAATTCAGCAGCATGTCTTGTAGTGTTTGAATTTTCAGCTCTGAATGTTGGTCCAAATGTATAGATATTTCTAAACGCTAAAGCAAAGCATTCAGCATTTAACTGACCAGATACAGTAAGATTAGTCTCTTTGCCAAAGAAATCCTTGCTGAAATCTACACTTCCATCTTTACTTAATTCAGGAGTTTTAGGATCAAGCGTTGTTACCCTGAACATTTCTCCAGCACCTTCACAATCGCTACCAGTTATTATTGGTGTGTGAGTATACACGAAATTTTGATCTTGAAAGAACTTATGTATTGCATAAGCAGCAACAGAGCGAACTCTAAAAGTTGCAGCAAATGCATTACTTCTAGGCCTCAAATGAGCTATTGTTCTTAAGTATTCAAAAGTGTGTCTCTTTTTTTGAAGTGGATAATCAGAGTTTGACATACCTTCGATAATAATATTCTTAGCCTGAATTTCAAAAGGTTGTTTTGCTTCAGGAGTAGCAACTAAGATACCAATAACTGAAATTGATGAACTTATAGGTAATTTAGATATTTCTTTGAAGTTATTTAACTTATCGTCAAAAACTACTTGAATATTTTTAAAGAAAGAACCATCATTAACTTCTATAAATCCAAAAGCGTTAGATGATCTTAAAGTTCTTATCCAACCTGATATTGTTATTTCTTTTGATAAGAAATCATCAGTATTTCTGTAAAGACTTCTAATTAAAATTGATTTTGCCATATTGCATGACCTCCATTTTATAATTAATCTTGTGATCAAAACATATTATTAATGAAAAAAATTTTTCACTATTTTAAAATATCATTTATGTAACCTATTACCCTTGATAATAAATAGATTTTACAATACTTTTTTGGTGAATGCAACTTAGGACCTGTCCCTAAACATATAATAAACCAGTGCCTTAGAGCGTCTGAGTATAAATAATACGTAAAATAAATATATAAACTACAAATATATGTAATTTATCATAAAAAAGCTTTATTTTTTATAGTAAAATTATAAAAAATAAAGCTTTTTTTATATTAAGAGTATTTATTTAACATGCTTGTCTATTCTAAGCCGTTTTCAAAACTCTGAATCAATTCTTTTGGAAAGTTTAACATTGTCATATCTTTAACTATCCTTTTATATGCGTAGGGAATTTCTTTTATCTGAACTTTCATTCCATCTTCCTTACTGATATTTAAAATACAATAAGTGCTATTTGGCCTACCAATCTTAGGCTTTCCAACACTGCCAGAGTTTATATATACCTTATTTTTAAAATCCTTCATTCCAGGTATATGCGTATGTGCACAAATTAATACGTCGTTAGAAATGGAGTTCATAACTTCTGAAGTATTATCTCCGTCCTTTAAGAGATATTCATTTATTTTATCTGGACTTCCATGAACAAATAAGAGACTTTTATTAGCAATATTCAAGGTTAAAGTTGAAGGTAAATTAGCAAGAAATAGTCTGTTTTCTTCTCTTAATTCTTTAACTGTCCAAGGAAGAGAAAAAGCATTAATAGGAGTTTCTCTTATATATGAATATTCATTATCAACTACAGAACTATCATAATTTCCTCTTATGCAAAGAATATGACGTCTCCTGATCATGGAAATTACTTCGTTAGGGTGAGGACCATAACCAACCAAATCTCCTAGGCAAATAATTGTATCAACTTTCTCAATATCAATATCTTCTAAAAGATTAATAAGAGCATAGACATTAGCATGAATATCTGAAATTATTGCTATTTTCATGAGCATTCCTCCTAAGTTATTTAGCAAATTAAGTATTTAGGCTTTTAGGTATTTTTCCCCAACAATAACTACATCACCAGCACCTACTGTTAATAGCAAGTCACCAGAAACTAGTTTTGATTTTACGTAATTAAGTGCTTCATCATGTGAGTGAACATTGATACATTTCAATCCTTTATTTCTTAATGCATCACCAAGTTCGTCAGAAGATACAAGTCCAGTATTTTTCTCTCTAGCTGCATAGATGTCCATTAGTATAAGTTCATCTGCATCATTGAAACATTCTGTAAATTCATCAAATAGGGCCTTTGTTCTAGTATAGGTGTGAGGTTGAAAAATACAATAAGTCTTATTATGATTCATTTGTTTAGCAGTACTTAATGTGGCTTTAATCTCTGTAGGGTGATGAGCGTAGTCATCTATAACAGTTACACCATTTAATTTTCCCTTATATTCAAATCTTTTATGCGCTCCTTTGCAGTTCGATAATCCTTCAATAATACAGTCATTAGAAATATTAAATATAAGAGAAACACAAATCGAAGCAAGGGCATTCAATATATTATGCTTACCTGGCACATTTAAAGTAATATTGAATAAGTTGTTACCGTCCTTATACACATCAAAAGTGGCACAACCATTTGTATTGAAATGAATATTTTTAGCAGTTAAATTAGCATTGTCACTAAATCCATAACTTAGAGTATTGCAATTTGTCTCAGACAGAATTTCATTTACCCTTTGATCGTCAGCATATCCAACAAGATAACCATCTTCTGGGATAAGTCTTGAGAATTGTAAAAATGTATCAGCAATTTCATCTATATCTTTATAGTAATCAAGATGATCAGAATCAATATTTAGAATTATTCCAACGTAAGGTGGGAATTTTAAAAATGAACGTTTATATTCACAAGCTTCAGTTAAGAAATATTCACTATTACCAATTCTGAAATTTCCTCCAATTGCATCTAATTCACCACCAACTAAGATAGTTGGATCTAAATTATCAGCAAGTGTTATATGAGAAAGCATGGATGTACATGTAGTCTTTCCATGAGTTCCAGATATTGCAACACTGTATTTATGCCCCTTCATAATTTGCCCTAAGAATTCAGCTCTGTCCATTAATGCAATATTTTTTTCCTTGGCTTCTAAAAGTTCAGGATTATCAGATGGGATTGCAGCGGTATAGACTACTAAATCTACATTATTAATATTCTCTCTTCTATGACCTATGTAAATTTCAGCACCTGAAGATCTTAATTTATCAATGATTGCAGAATCCTTAAAGTCAGAGCCAGATACACTATAACCACTATTTAATAAAACAGCAGCAAGTCCGCTCATACTAATTCCACCAATGCCAATGAAATGAATTTTTTTATCTTTATCTTTTATAAAATTGAAAGACAAATGATCAACTCCTTTTTAATTAATAAAACTAAATGTTATTATAAGTTCCAAAATTTGAGTATAGAATTTTTAGTTTTATACTTTAACTATAATTATATACATTTTTCAAAAAATCAACCATAGTAAAAAATAAATACACAATATTTTATGCATATTTAGCGAGTTTGTGAACAAGTTATAAATATAAATTAACTTTATAACTAAAAATATTGATATTAACTTGAAATTAGCATAAAATATGAATATTAAAGCGATTTAATATAAAAAAAATTCGTGTGGGTGATTTTATGGAGAAGTTTACAAGAAATAATAGGGTAGTTGCCATAACAAAAATATTATTAGAAAACCCAAATAAAATATTGGGATTAAATAAATTTTCAGAATTACTAAATGCAGCTAAATCCACTATAAGTGAAGATATTGTTGTTGTTAGAGAAATTCTAGAAAGACTTGAAATGGGTAAAGTTGAAACAATTGCAGGAGTAGCAGGTGGGATAAAATACATTCCTCAAAGTGGCGAAGAAGAGAAGAAAGCTTTTGCATTAGAATTATGTCAGCAATTAAGTGATGATGGAAGAGTTATACCGGGAAATATAATATATATGACGGATCTAATGTATGATCCTAAGATAATAAATAAAGCAGGAGTCATGCTTTCATCGTGTTTCCAAGGAAAAGAGATTGATTATGTAATAACGGTAGAAACTAAAGGTATTCCTTTAGCTTATGAGGTTGCTAGAAATTTAGGCGTACAATTAGTTATTGCTAGAAGAGATAGTCAAGTAACGGAAGGTCCTACAGTTACTATAAACTATGTATCAGGAAGCAATGGAAGATTGCAACAAATGTCTCTATCAAAAAAGTCCATGAAACCATCAAGTAAATGTATATTCATTGATGATTTCATGAAGGGTGGAGGAACTGCAATAGGTATTAAGGACTTATTGAAAGAGTTCGATAGCGAGCTAGTAGGAATAGGAGTATTAGTCGATAATAAGCAAATTGAAAAAAAATTAGTAGACGAATATGTTTCTATTGTAGAGTTAAAAGCTGTTGATAAATCAGCAATTATAGGGATACAACCTTCAAAAACATTTTCTTAAAATTAACAGAAAATTTTACTCTAAAGATGCCGCGTAATTCCAAATACTTTTAATTCAGTATACATATAAATGAACATTAAATTTGTAGATAGGCCCAACAAGAAAAATATTAATTTTATGGTAAATATTTATTGTTACTTCAAGTTGTCGTGAATAGAAATTGTTCTGAAATTCAAATAGGACAATCCCAGAAATTTGGTATTTGTATAAGATTACACAAAAAAATAAATTTTATAAGGATTTATCAAATATAAAAAAGGAATTTAGAAATTTGTGGAGAAATTATATAATATTAAATATTTTTAAGGCAACTGGGAGGGGTGGAGTAAAATGCAAATAACAGATGTTAGGATTAGAAAAATTGCATCAGAAGGTAAAATGAAAGGAATAGTTTCTGTCACATTTGATAATGAATTTGTAGTTCATGATATCAAAGTTATAGAAGGACAAATGGGTTTATTTATTGCTATGCCTAGTAGAAAAACACCAGATGGAGAATTTAAGGATATAGCTCACCCAATAAATACAGAAGCAAGAGAAAAAATACAAACTGCAATTTTAGAAGCTTATGAAAAAGCAGTCTCAGAAGAAGTTGTAGAAGGCTAGGATTTTAACAAAAGGAAGTTTTAATAACTTCCTTTTGTTTTGTCATAAAGTATTTCTATAGCCAAATATTAAATGTACTAATGGGTTGAAATAAGAGTAGCTTTCCAATATAATTAAATTGATATGAATATTTAACCGATTATTGTAAGTAAATAATCGTGTTAATATAAATTTATAAATGAGGTGTGGTATATAATGTATAAATGTGCACTGGTTTTAGCAGCGGGTCAAGGTAAAAGAATAAAATCTGATTTACCTAAAGTATTGCATAAAGTATGTGGTAAAGAAATGCTAAAACATGTTATAGATTCGATAAGAAAATCAGGAATTGATGATATAGATGTAATTATAGGGAAAGGTGCTGAGCTTGTTAAAGAGAGAACATTAGATAGAAATGTTAGTTATTCAATGCAAGCTGAACAATTAGGAACTGGTCATGCTGTTAAGTGTGCTGAAGAGTTCTTAAAGGATAAGAAAGGAGTAGTCGCAATTTTTACTGGTGATACTCCTTTAATAAAGCAATCAACAATTGAAAGGCTATTTAATGAACATATAGAAGCAAAAAATTCAGCAACTATATTAACAGCAATAGTTAATGATCCTACAGGTTATGGAAGAATAGTAAGAACGAATGACGGCGTATCAAAAATTGTAGAGCATAAAGATTGCACTGAAGAAGAACTTAAGATAAATGAGATGAATTCAGGAATATATTGTTTTGATATTGAGCTACTTGTAGATGCATTAAACAAGATAACAAATAATAATGGACAAGGTGAGTATTATCTTACAGATGCTATAGGAATATTAAAATCTCAAGGTAAAAAAATAGGTGCAGTCGTAACTGAATATGAGGAAACTATCGGAGTAAATTCAAGAGTTCAGTTAGCAGAAGCAGAAGAAATACTTAAGAACAGAATAAATCTTATGCATATGGAAAATGGAGTTACTCTAATTGATCCTAGAACAACATATATAGGGATTGATGTTGAAATAGGCAAAGATACAATAATATATCCTAATAATATTTTAGAGGGAAATACAAAGATAGGTAATAATTGCTTAATTTATCAAAATTCAAGAATTGTTGATAGTAATATTGGTAATGAGGTAGATGTTCAAGCTTCAGTTATATTAAATAGTAATATTGGTGATAATACTACTGTTGGTCCGTTTGCGTATATAAGACCAGAAACGACAATTGGTAAGCATGCAAGAATAGGAGATTTTGTAGAAATAAAGAAATCTACTATTGGAGATGGAACTAAAGTCTCTCACTTAACTTATATAGGAGATGCAGAAGTGGGATCGGAATGTAATTTCGGATGTGGTACAGTAGTTGTAAATTATGATGGTAAGAATAAACATAAGACTATTATAGGAGATCATAGCTTTATAGGCTGTAATACCAATTTGGTATCACCTGTCACAATTCACGATAATACTTATATTGCGGCAGGATCGACCATTACATCTGAAGTAAAAGAAGGTGATCTTGCAGTTGCAAGAGCTAAGCAAAGAAATATCAGTGGATGGGTAGATAAAAAGGGATTAAAAAAATAATTTTTTAATAATAAATCAGCCAAAATTTTAAGGAGGTCTTCTCAATTATGATAACTCATGGAAGAAATATAAAAGTATTTACTGGAAATTCGCACTCACAGTTAGCTCAAGATATAGCAGAGATTTTAGGAGTTCCAGTAGGAAACTCTAAGGTTTCAACTTTTAGCGATGGTGAAATATCTGTTGATATTAATGAAACTGTTAGAGGGAATGATGTGTTCATAGTTCAATCTACATCTTCACCTGTTAATAACAATCTAATGGAATTGCTAATTATGATTGATGCATTTAAAAGGGCATCAGCGGGTAGAATTACAGCGGTTATTCCGTATTATGGATATGCTAGGCAGGATAGGAAAGTTAAATCAAGAGATCCTATAACCGCAAAACTGGTTGCAGATTTGTTGACTGCAGCGGGAGCAAACAGGGTCTTAACTATGGATTTACATGCATCTCAGATTCAAGGATACTTTAATATTCCAGTAGATCATTTACTTGGAGCACCAATACTTGCTGAGCATTATATATCAAAAGGATTAGTAGATCAAGATGATGTTGTTGTAGTTTCACCAGATTTAGGAAGTGTAACGAGGGCAAGAAAATTTGCGGATAATTTACATGCTCCAATAGCAATCATAGATAAGAGAAGGCCAAAGGCAAATGTTTCAGAAATAATGAATATTATTGGTGATATTGAAGGAAAAAGATGTATATTAATTGATGATATGATAGATACAGCAGGAACTATTGCAAATGCAGCGAATGCACTTAAGGATTTAGGGGCTAAGAATGTATATGCTTGCTGTACACATGGAGTATTGTCTGGCCCTGCAATGGACAGGATAAATACTTCAGCAATTGAAGAATTAGTACTATTAAATACAATTCCGTTAAAAGAAGGTAACGATAATAGCAAAATTAGATCTATATCAGTAGCTCCTTTATTTGCAGAAGCAATAAAGAGAATTTATGATGATCAACCAATAAGTAAGTTATTTGAATGTCAACAATAAATAATAATTTAAAGAGTTTTTAAATAAATAAGATATTGAAAGGAATGTATATTTACTCTAAGTAATTAGGGTAAATATATATTCTATTTTTTATAGTTAAATAAATTTATTTTATTAAGTTAATATTAAGATTGTAAACGAGAAAAGTTTTATGATTTAATTAAAATAGGATCTATTAAATAATTATTATACTTATATATTTTTAGAATATTTATTATAATTAAAGGATAATTTTGTTTTCTATAATAAATAGTATATTTATGTTATATTAGGATATGAATGCTTATGTAATAGTAATAAATTAAGGAGGAAAGAAGAGTGGATGGAGTTACAACCAAGGTTCTGATTGTGGATGACGATGAAAACATTAGTGAAGTTATAGACATGTATTTAAAAAGCTCTGGATATAATACAAAGATAGCCTTGAATGGTAAAGAGGCTCAAGAATTTTATTTAGAATATAATCCAGATATTGTCTTGCTTGATGTTATGATACCGTATATAGATGGAATTGATATTCTAAAATGGATACGAAAACAGAAGGAAACTCCAGTTATAATGATTACAGCAAAGGGGGACACCTTTGATAAGGTTTTAGCACTGGAAATTGGTGCAGATGATTATATAGTAAAACCTTTTGAACCTAAAGAGTTGTTAGCCAGAGTAAAAGCTGTATTAAGGAGATATTCTTCAGAGAATATTAAAAATGAAGTAATAAAATTAAGTGATTTATCAATAGATTCAACTTCGTATAAAGTTATATATAATGAAGAAGAAATAAAAATGCCACCAAAGGAATTTGAACTATTATATTATTTGGCTAATAATAAAAATAAAGTTTTTACGAGAGAGCAATTACTTTGTGAAGTATGGGGATATGATTATCCAGGAGATTCTAGAACTGTAGATGTTCATATAAAAAGATTAAGAGAAAAATTAAGTAGTGGAGAACAGTGGGAAATCCAAACAGTATGGGGTGTTGGTTATAAATTTGAGGTAAATTAAATGAAAAAGAGTGGAAGCTTACTTCAAAAACTTATAATAACATTTATAGTTATTTTGACTATTGTTTTAGTTTCATTAGCTTGGTTATTATCTATATGGTTTAGAATAACATATTTTACTGAAAAGAAGGTGCAGTTTCAGAAAGATGGAGAGTATATATCCGAATCTATAAAAACATACAATTCTAACAAAAATTCATTGGAATATGATAAATTACAGGCTATAGTGGATATGTCAAGTGTTGGAGCAAATGCTGATATTACTGTTTCTGATAAGTTTGATAATATATATATATACTCCAAAACTTCAAGTACTAAGGAGATAGACAATAAACCAGAGAATCTAGATAATAGTAAATATTCTTTATTGGATGGAAAGCCAGTAGAGTATATTGGAGATCGTTACACCTATATATATCCGATATTAGAAGATGATGAGTTTCAAGGATATATTGTAATGACAGCTCCTTTATCAACAATAGGTAAACAGTTGCATAGAATATATCTTATTGTATGGATATCGGCATTAGGAGCAATGGTATTTGCATCTGTAGTTTTATCATTAGTTTCAAAGAAAATATTGATTAATCCTTTAGCTGAAATAAACAAGGCAGCCAAAAGGTTTGCTAATGGAGAAGTTAATAAAAGAGTTCATATAGAATCGTGTGATGAGATTGGTGAGTTGGCAAGTTCATTTAATATAATGGCGGAGTCTTTAGAAAAGGTTGAGAATAATAGAAGAGATTTTATATCAAATGTTTCTCATGAGTTGAGATCACCAATAACTTCTATAAAGGGATTTATTGCTGGAATAATAGATGGAGTGATTCCAAGGGATAAAGAAGGATATTATTTAGACATAGTATACAGTGAGATAAAAAGACTTACAAGATTAATTAATGATTTACTAGATTTATCAGCCATTGAATCAGGTAAATTAAAATTCAATATAAGAAAGATCGATATAAATGAGTTAATTAGATTATGTGTTATAAATAATGAACAAAAGATAAGAGAAAAGCAAATAATGTTAAAAATAGATTTGAAAGACCAGAATTGTTATGTAAAAGCTGATGAAGACAAGACAATGCAAGTCATAACTAATTTATTAGATAATGCAATAAAATACTGCGGAAATAATGGAATTATAAGAATTAGTACATATTCCAAGGGGTCTAAAGTATTTGTTGAGATATATAATAATGGACCTAAAATTGCAGATGAAGAAATAAGGCATATATGGAATAGATTTTATAAATCAGATAAATCTAGAACAAACAAAGTTAGTACTGGACTCGGATTGCCAATAGTAAGAATGATAATTATGCAACAAGGTGAGGAAGTATGGGTCAAGAATCATCCTAATATAGGAGTCACATTTACATTTTCTCTTACAAAATATAAAAATAATAAGATTAGATAAGAGCGCTAAGGAGGACACAAGTATGTTTTTAATAGTAGGTCTTGGAAACCCAGGGAATGAGTATGAGAATACAAGACATAATATTGGTTTTAAAGTTATTGATAATATTGCAAAAGAGTATAATATTGAAATAAACAGGCAAAAATTTAAAGGTATGTATGGAGAAGGTTTTATAAATGGAAAAAAGGTTATGCTTTTAAAGCCAACTACTTACATGAACTTAAGTGGTGAAAGTGTAAGAGAAGTAGTTGATTTTTATAACCTTAACAACGATGAGATACTAGTTATATATGATGATATCAGCCTAGAAGTTGGAAAATTAAGAATAAGAGAAAAAGGAAGTGCTGGAGGGCATAATGGAATAAAGAGCATTATAGCACATTTAAATAGTGAAATTTTCTCAAGGATAAAAGTAGGGGTAGGACAACCTAATGGAGATTTAGTAAAGCATGTATTAGGTAAATTTACAAAAGAAGAAACTGCTATTCTAAGTGAAAGTATAGAAGCGTCCACAAAGGCGGCGGCGGAAATAATTAAAAATGATGTTAAGACAGCTATGAATCAGTTCAATGGGTTCAAGGCGAGTACAACAGTTTAAGGAAGGTGCATGGGATGAGATTAAAAGGGTTATTGGAGCCCTTGGAAAGTAGTTTAGAATTTCAAGACATAATACAAGGGATTGAAAGTAAAAGATACCCTATTGGTATATATGGTGCATCTGAATCAGGTCGAGGATACATTATAAGTGGAATATTTGAAAATACTAACAGATCAATTGTGGTTGTAACTCAAAGCGATATGGAGGCAAAAAATCTTTATGAAGATTTGATATTTTATACTAGTGAGGTATATTATTTTCCAGTAAAGGAAATGGTTTTCTATAATATTGATGCTATCTCTGGAGATTTGAGATGGGCAAGATTAAAAGTAATAAATGAAATATTAAATAATAAGAAAAAAATAATAGTGACATCAATAGAAGCTTTTGCTGCAAAATATACTCCTCATAATTTGTTTTTGGAATACAGCATGAAATTTAAAGAAGGCGATGAAGTTAATCTTGCCGATATATCAAAGAAATTAATTCAATCAGGTTATGAAAGAGTGGAAATGGTTGAGGGCAAAGGTCAATTTTCACTTAGAGGAGGCATATTAGACGTATTTCCAACAGGTTCAACTTATCCATATAGAGTTGAACTTTTTGGCGATGAAATAGAATCAATAAGAACCTTTAATACAGAATCTCAACGAAGTATTGAGAAAGTTAAAAAGATAGATATTTTCCCAGCAAAAGAAGTAATAGTTTCAGAAGAGATGTTAGAGGTTGGAAGAAATAAGCTTAAGGAAGAGTTTAATAAAATTGCGGAAAGTGATAAAGATAGTGAAAGAGTAGAAAAACTAAGAAAAATATTAAATAAAAACTTAGAACTACTAGAAGAGACTTCGTCTTTTGAAACAATAGATAGTTATCTTCCGTACTTTACCAAAGAAACAGAAAGTCTTTTTGATTATTTTAAGAATTATTTCTTTATAGTAGATAATGTTCAAAGATGTAATGGAAAATTAGAATCAACTTATTTAGAGTTTGAAGAAAATTTCACAGCTTTTTCTCAAAGAGGAGATATATTTCCCGGGCAAGGAAATTTATTAATAAATAAAGAAGAAGTATTAGAATCATTTGAAGATGAAAAGATTGCTTTTATCGAAGCATTGACAAAAGTTTCTGGCTGGCTAAAGCCACTATCAATAGTAAATGTAGCTCAAACAACATTAAATAACTATCAAGGTCAGCTAGATTTATTAATTGACGAAATATTAGGTAAAAAGAATTTAGGATATAAGACACTAATTTTATCAGGAACTCGAGCTAGAGGGGAACGTTTAGTTGGAACATTAAGAGATAGAGGTATAGAAAGTGTCTATAAGGATACTGTTGATAAAATTGAATATGGTGAAGTTGTAATAACTTTTGGTAATCAGTTGAGAGGATTTGAATATCCCCAATATAAAGTATGTATAATATCAGATAAAGAAGTATTTGGTGCGGCAAAGAGAAAATTAAAAAGTAGTAAAGCAAAGAAAAAGGGAATTTCTAAAATCAAGAGCTTTGCGGAATTAAAGCCGGGAGATTACGTAGTACATGCAAATCATGGTATCGGAGTATACAAGGGAATTAAACAAATAGATGTTGGAGGCCATAAAAGAGATTATTTAGATATTGTTTATGATAAAGGCGATAAATTATATGTTCCAGTAGATCAATTAGATTTAATTCAAAAGTATATTGGAAGTGAAGGAAAGTCACCTAAAGTTAATAAACTTGGAAGCGCTGAATGGCAAAAAGCAAAAGCAAAGGCAAGAAAATCAATAAATGAAATAGCTGAAGATCTAGTTAAGCTTTACGCAATGAGAAGTACTGTAAAAGGACATAAGTTTTCCAAGGATACTGAATGGCAAAAACAATTTGAAGATGAGTTTCCGTTTGAAGAAACTCCAGACCAATTAACATCACTAGAAGAAATAAAGATAGATATGGAATCTGATAAACCTATGGATAGACTTTTATGTGGAGATGTTGGATATGGTAAAACAGAAGTTGCTATAAGGGCTGCATTTAAAGCAGTAATGGATGGAAAACAAGTTGCTCTTTTAGTTCCAACTACCATTTTAGCAGAGCAACATTATAAAAATATAAAAAATAGATTTTCGGATTTTCCGATAAAGATAGACATGGTCAGCAGGTTTAGGACGGCGAAACAGCAAAAAGAAATACTTCAAAAGGTGAAGGAAGGTAATTTAGATATTTTAATAGGTACTCATAGATTGGTATCTAAAGACATTCAATTTAAAGATCTGGGCTTATTAATAGTAGACGAGGAGCAAAGGTTTGGAGTTAAGCAAAAAGAAAAGATTAAGGGAATTAAGAAAAATGTTGATGTTTTAACTCTAAGTGCAACTCCAATTCCTAGAACCCTGCATATGTCGCTAAGTGGAGTTAGGGATATTTCAGTCATAGAAACACCACCAGAAGAAAGATACCCTGTCCAAACATATGTTGTTGAACAAAATGATCAGCTTATAAGAGACGCAATTCTTAGGGAAATAGGTAGAGGCGGCCAAGTTTACTTCGTATACAATAGAGTGGAAGATATCGAAAGGATGGCTAAGTATGTTCAATCGTTAGTTCCAGAGAGTAAGGTCGGAATTGCTCATGGTCAAATGGCAGAAAGACAACTTGAGAAGGAAATGTTTGACTTTATGTCAGAAGAGTATAACGTATTAGTCTGCACTACTATAATAGAAACTGGAATGGATATTCAAAATGTAAATACTATAATAATATATGATGCAGATAAGATGGGACTTTCTCAGTTATATCAGCTTAGAGGTAGAGTTGGAAGATCAAATAGAATTGCATATGCGTATTTGCTATATACTAAGGATAAAGTATTAACAGAAGTTGCTGAAAAAAGGCTTAAAGCATTAAAGGATTTCACTGAATTGGGCTCTGGTTTTAAAATAGCTATGAGAGATTTGGAAATTAGAGGTGCAGGTAATATGATGGGATCTTCTCAACATGGACATATGGCCTCTATAGGATATGATCTGTATTGCAGAATGCTTGAAGATACTGTTAAACTTCTTAAAGGTGAAATTCAAAAAGAACCTATAGAAACAACCTTAGATATAAAAGTAGATGCCTTTATATCAGAAAATTATATAGAAGATGAAATTCAAAAAATTGAAGTTTATAAGAAAATTGCTGCAATTGAGGGATTAGACGATTATAGTGATATCAAAGAAGAACTAGAAGATAGATACTCTAAGATACCAGAACCTGTGTATAATTTAATGGATATTGCTTATATAAAGAGTAGAGCTAAATCTATATTCATTGAAGAGATAAAAGAAACTCCAAAAGAATTATTGTTCAAGTTTTCACAAGGTGAAAGTGAATATAAAAATATATTTAAAATATTGATGGAAAAATATAAGAATAGCGTAGTATTAAAGTTTGGTTCAAACCCTTATTTCGCATTTAAATTAAAATATATTAAGAAGGAAAATAAATTGGAGTTTCTGAAGGAAGTTTTCGATGACATAATATTGTAACAAATCTATGATATAAAAGAAAAGTAGAAGAAATAAAATAGTGTAAAAAATTTGAATTATAAAAGCAATATTGATATACTAATGTTATGAATTTTTACAGTAAGAAACCTAAAAGAATAATATCGTCCGACAAAAATTAATTTAGCTTTTCAAATTTCGTTTTATGATTCTAGAAAGTTTTGTTTAAGTAGAATTTGAAAAGTGATTTTAGCTTGTCTAAATTATATATATTTATGTGGAAAGTTATTTTTAGTGGGTTTAAATCTAGAATAAGCGAGGGGAAAACTTTGAAAAAATTAAAAAAATTTGTTGCAGCTTTAGCTATGGTGACAATTGCGGTATCAGCTATGGGTTGCAAAATGATTGAGAAAACACCAGAAGCGATACAGAAAACAGTTCTTGCAACAGTTGGAAATGAAAAAATAACAAAAGGTGATTTAGATAAAGAAATGGAAAAGTATACTGCACAACTAAAACAGCAGTATGGAGATAATTATGAAAGTAATGCTCAAGTTAAAGATCAGTTACAACAAGCAAAAAAACAGGAATTAGATAGCTTAGTAACTCAAAAAGTAGTATTACAAAAGGCTACTGAGTTAAATCTTAAGCCATCTGATGATGATATAAATAAGCAAGTTGATGATCAGATAGCTCAAATTAAATCCCAATATTCAGAAGAAGGACAATTTGAAAGTGTTCTAGAGCAAAATGGATTGACTGAAGATCAGCTAAAAGATGTTGTAAAAAATAATGTTATAATGCAGGCTGTTCAACAAGATATAGTGAAAGATATAGAAGTTACTGATGACGATGTTCAAACATATTATAATGAAAATAAGGATTCAAAATATACACAAGGAGCTGGAGCGAATGCATCACATATTCTAATAGCTGAAAAGGCTAGTGATGGATCAATAGATTATGATGCATCATTAACAAAAGCTAACGATATAAAAGCAAAATTAGATTCTGGAGCTGATTTTGCGAAATTAGCTAAGGAAAACTCAACAGATTCAGGAACTAAAGATAATGGTGGTAGTTTAGGATTTGTAGCATATAACTCAACACAATTAGTTGCTGAATTTATGGATGGGTTTAAGAATTTGAAAGAAGGGGAAATTTCAGCGCCAGTAAAGAGTCAGTTCGGATATCATATAATTAAGGCTACTGGATTAAAAGACTCACAAGTAACTCCTTTTGAACAAGTTAAAGATCAAATAAAATCATCATTATTACAACAAAAGCAACAAGATGCTTTAAGTTCTAAGATTACAGAATGGAAAACAGACCTAAAAGTAAAAACTTATGAAGATAAATTATAATACTAAAATATAATTAGGTAGCTATTAATAATTTAGCTGTTAATAATGAAAGTTAGGACTACTTTGAAATATCTCTGATTATTCAAAGTAGTCCTATTTTTGTTTCTACTATATGTATTACATTGAAATAACAGCATTTATATTAACAAAAAAATAATTAATATAAAATTTGTCTATAAGTGTATAAAATTTCTAGAAATTCAAATAATAATAGTGCAACCAATTAATAGAGTTCAAAGGAGGTTATATAACCAATGAAGGCAACAGGAATTGTTAGAAGAATTGATGATTTAGGAAGAGTAGTAATACCAAAGGAAATAAGGAGAACTTTAAGAATAAGAGAAGGGGATCCTTTAGAAATTTTTACCGATAGAGATGGTGGAGTAATTTTAAAAAAATATTCACCGATTGAAGAACTTACTAACTTTTCAAAGGAATATTGTGAAAGCTTGCAACAAGTTATAGGTCATGTAGTACTAATAGCTGATAAAGATGCATTTGTTTCAGTAAGTGGTGCACCAAAAAAAGACTACATAGAAAGAAAAGTAAGCAGTGAGCTAGAAAAGATAATGGACGGAAGAAAAACTGTATTATTAAATAAAGCTGATAACGCAGTAATACCATTACATAATGATGACGATGAAACAGAGTATACTAGTCAAGTTATATCACCAATCATAGCTGAGGGTGATGAAATAGGAGCTGTAATTATTCTTTCAAAAGAAGATGGAGAGCTTGGTGAAGTTGAAACAAAGCTAGTTGAGACAGCAGCAGCATTCTTAGGTAAACAAATGGAGCAATAATACTTATAAATAACCACATTATGAAAATAAAAGGAATAATACCTCCAAACTTACAATAATAATTAATTAGTAACATGTAAGGTTGGAGGTGTTTTATGAAAAAACAATCCCTAATAAGAGGGAGCATAATTCTTGGAGTTGCAGGAATATTAACAAGATTTTTAGGTCTATTCTTTAGATGGCCACTAATAATGTTAATTGGAGATGAGGGAATTGGATATTATCAAATGTCATACCCGCTATATATGTTTTTTATAGCTATGGCTTCTGGAGTTCCAGTTGCAATTTCTAAGATGATATCAGAAAAGAATGCAACAAATGATATATATGGAAGCTTTGAAGTAATGAAAGAATCTGCTATTTTAATGACAATAATAGGGACAGGCACAACTTTAGCATTATTCTTTTTTGCAAAACCAATAGTATTATTTTTGAAGTGGGATCCAAAAGCGTATTATTCATTAATCGGAATATCATTTGCACCAATTGTAATATCATTTGTAACTATATTTAGAGGATTCTTTCAAGGGTTACAAAATATGACTCCGTCAGCTATATCACAGATAATAGAGCAGATTGGTAGAGTCATATTCGGTGTTGGACTTGCTGTATTTTTACTACCTAGAGGCATAGAGTACTCAGCAGGTGGTGCAGCATTTGGAGCAACTGCGGGAGCTGTTCTTGGAGGAGCTTATTTATACTCGAATTATAAAAGAGTAAAGAAACGTTATGCCATTAAAAAAATAAAAAGCAATCCAGAAATATTAAATACTATATTAAAGATTGCAATACCAATATCATTAGGTACTACAGTATCAAGTATTATGAATTTAATAGATTCCATTTTAGTACCACAAAAACTATTAGATGCGGGATTCACAAATGTACAATCAACTGTATTATATGCGCAATTAACAGGTAAAGCGTCTGTAATTGTAAATATTCCATTAACTCTTTCTATGGCTATTTGTACATCTCTAATTCCTATCATAGCTGAGAATTTCATACTTAAGAAACAGAAAGAGCTAAAAAGTAAAATAGATGCATCTATGAAAATGGCATCAGTAATTGCTATTCCGTGCACTTTTGGGTTATTCTTTTTAGCTGAACCAGTAATGAAGTTTATATTTCCAGGCAGGTTTGAAGGAATAGAGATATTAAAATATTTATCATTAACAATTCCTTTTATAATAATTACTCAAACAACAACAGCAATACTACAAGGAACAGGGCATTATATAAAACCTGTTATTAACCTCTTGATTGGGTGTTTGATTAAAATTGTATTAACGTGGGTATTAGTTCCTATGCAAATGTTTAACATATATGGTGCTGTTTTGGCGAGCTTTGGAGCTTATTTAACAGTAAGTATTTTAAATATAGTGATGATGAAATTTACACTAAGAGTAAGACTTAATTTATACGAAATATTAATAAAACCTTGCTATGCATCCAGTATTATGATGTTAATTGTATTAATAAGTTATAATATTTTATATAAGAATACAATTAGTAATGGAATATCTTGCTTGACATCTATATTTTTGGGTATGATAGTATATATTATAATGATAATTGTATTCAAGGTATTTAATGTTGAAGAAATAAGAGATAGATTTAAAAGAAAGTAAAAAGGAGAGAAATTCTAATGATTAAGATAGTGGGATTAGGACCAGGAAGTAAGGATGCATTGACAATAGGAACAATAAATGAACTCGAAGCAAGCAAGCATATATTTCTAAGAACAGAAAAGCATCCAACAGTAGATTACCTGAAGGAAAAAAATATTGTATTTGATACTTATGATAATATTTATGATAGCATAGATAATTTTGATGAAGTATACTTAAATATCGCAAAAGACATAATTAATAAACATAAGAATATGACTGATTTAATTTATGCAGTTCCAGGTCATCCATTGGTTGCAGAAAAATCAGTATTTAACTTAATAGAACTATGTAAAGAAAATGGAATAGAATATAAAGTTATACCAGCAGTAAGTTTTATCGATGCAATGATTGAAAGCCTTAAGATTGATCCTATAGAGGGGTTAAAGGTTATAGACTCTTTTGACATAAGTAACCAAATTTTAGACAAAAGAATAGGAACAATTATTACTCAGGTATACAATCAATTGATAGCATCAGAAGTTAAATTAAGATTGCTAGAATGCTATAATGATGAAACAGAGATTTATTATGTAAGAGCAGCCGGAATAGAAGGTCAGGAAAGCATAAGAAAGATACCGTTATTTGAACTGGATATGCAGGAGGACATAGATTATTTAACATCTATTTATATACCAAAGGATTTAAAAAACAAAAAAGACTTTAATGACTTTTTAGATATAATAGAAGTTTTGAGAGGTGAAGATGGATGTCCGTGGGATAGAGAACAAACTCATAAGTCTCTTAAGAAGGCTTTAATAGAAGAAAGCTATGAGGTAATAGACGCAATAGATCAAGATGATGATAATTCGTTAATCGAAGAATTAGGAGATGTACTTCTTCAAGTTGTTTTTCATGCATCTATTGGAAAAGAAGACGGATATTTCGATATAGGAGATGTGATAGAAGGAATTTGCAATAAAATGATAAGTAGGCATCCTCATGTATTTAAAGATGCCGATGGATTGAATTCTTCAGAAGATGTACTAATAAAGTGGGATGAGTTAAAGAAGAAAGAAAAGGGATATAATAGTGTTGTAGATGAACTGAAAGGAATAACAAAGGGACTACCTGCACTTTTAAGAGCACATAAGATTCAAGAAAAGGCAAGTAAGGTCGGATTTGACTTTGAAAATATAGATTTTGCTGTAAGTAAGGTAAAAGAAGAGTTAAAAGAAGTAATTGATGTATATAATACAGAAAATGTGGAGAAAATAGAAGAAGAAGTCGGAGATTTAATATTTTCATGTGTAAATATTGCAAGGTTTCTGAAAGTAGACGAAGAAATAGCATTAAATTATACTATAGACAAGTTTATAAAAAGATTTCAGTATATTGAAAGAGCAGCCAAGGATAAGAATATTGAATTAACAAGTATGACTTTAGATGAAATGAATGAACTATGGGAAATTTCAAAAAACTTAGGTTAATAGGTAATTTAAATAAAGGAATTTTCTAGTTTATGAAGAATAATAATTTTATAAAGAACTACTTTGTAACGATTTATTGGATTATTTAGTTATATATAGGAAAAGAAAGCGTTTTTCTATAGACGGGTAGCTGAAGAGGTTATATAATAAAGAAGTGCAATTTAGTACATAAAGAAAACAGTTAGAAAATATGTAACTGGATTTTAAGGAGGATGTTATTGTGAATAAAGCAGAATTAATTACTAGTATGGCGGAAAAAAGTAAATTAACAAAAAAAGATGCAGAATTAGCATTAAAAGCTTTAATTGAAAGTGTTGAGGAAGCACTAGAAAAAGGAGAAAAGGTTCAACTAGTTGGATTTGGAACTTTTGAAACTAGAGAAAGAGCAGCTAGAGAAGGAAGAAATCCTAGAACTAAAGAAGTTATAAACATTCCTGCAACAACAGTTCCAGTATTTAAAGCAGGTAAGGAATTCAAAGATAAAGTTAACAAGTAATAAAATACAAGTTAGACAGAGTAAATATGAACCCGAGTTTTCTCGGGTTCTTTTGAATGGAGGAGAAATTGTGAGGCTAGATAAATATTTAAAGGTATCGCGTATTATAAAAAGAAGAACTGTAGCGAAAGAAATATGTGAGAGTGGCCGTATATTAATAAACGGGAAAGTAGCAAAGCCTTCTACAAAAATAAAAGAAGGGGATATAATTGAAATAACGTTTGCTAATAAAGTATTAAAAGCGGAAATTGCTAGTGTAGTAGAACATGTGAGAAAAGAAGAAGCAAAAGAAATGTATATTATCCTTGAGGGTGAAGAAGATAAAGAGTAGAAACTATATAGTTTATCTACTCTTTATCTATATATGAGTATTGAACAAAAAAGATTTATGTTAAGTGAAATTATCATAAATAATAACACTTAACAGCTTTTAAGAAATAAATTCCACTATACTTAACTTATTAAAGGTTCTAAATTCTAAAATGCAAAATACAAACATATATTGTATAAGAAAAATAAATGGAGGAATTTTTAATGGAGAAAAGAGTGGAAAATAAAGTAGAAGATAATAAATCAAGTTTATCTCTAGAGAATAGAAAAAAATTAACTTTAAGTGGTGTTATAGAGGTTATAAGTTTTGATGAGCAAAAAATAGATTTAACAACTAATCTAGGAAATTTAACTATCAAGGGAGAAGAGTTAAAAATGAACAAGTTGGATGTGCAAAATGGTGATGTTATAATTGCTGGAAGCATTGCATCTATGGTATATAACGGAAAGATATCTAAGAAAAGCAATGAAAGCATAATAAGCAGATTGTTTAAGTAGGAATATAGTATGCCTTTAGGATTGAATATGCAGATTAATCTTGTTATATGCAGCTTAATTGGAGGTGTTATAACGGGAATATTGTTTGATATATATAGAGGAATAAGAGGATTAAACTCTATAAAGATATTAACAATAATAGAAGATATGCTATTTTGTGTACTTATTGCTTTGATTGTTTTTACCTTTTTATTATATACTAATTATGCATTTTTAACTCCCTATGTATATATTTTCATAATTATGGCCATTATATTATACTTTAAATTTATTAGTAAGTATTTTTATAACAGCGAGATGCTAATTGCAAAATTATCTTATAAGTTGATTAGAATTTTATTGAAAAATTTATTATATCCATTAAAAATAATTGCATATAAAATTACAGATAAAAGGAAATGATAAAAAATTACTTGAATAATACTAATATAGTGTTTACAATAGACTTAAGAGAATTTGCAAAATAGAGGTTCTTATAGATGAAAACGAAGTTAATATTAAAGCGGACAATAATTACTGGATTTATTATTTTCTTTGCCTTTAGTTACATTAGGCAAAGTATGACAATGAATAGAATTCAAAAGGAAATTGACAGTAAACAAGTTCAGTTAAATGAAATTAAGCAAAAAAACGAAAGACTTCAAGATGAAGTTGATAAAATTAATTCAAACTCATCGGATTATCTTGAAAAATTAGCAAGGGAAAGACTTGGGATGATTAAGCCTGGTGAAAAAGTTGTTAATGGTGAGATAACAAATCAAAATTAAATTTCAATTTATAGAAAAACTTATAAAACTCTGGTAATATTATAGTAGCTAAATAATTAAATTTGTATTCTAAATTAAAGAGCATCTGCACAGCAGATTTGTTCTTATAAATTTATATATTTTTAAATTTAAGGAGGAGTCTTTTAAACATGACCTTAATGGCAGGAAACATAGTAGAGGGCACAGTGATAAACATCACAAACTTTGGAGCTTTTATTGAAGTTGAAGGCAAAACTGGATTAGTTCATATTTCAGAAGTGGCAGATTCTTACGTAAAAGATATTAGAGAACATCTTAGTGAGCAAGATAAAGTGAAAGTGAAAGTTATCTCAATTGATGATAATGGTAAAATCAGTCTTTCAATAAAGCAAGCAAATGTTCAAAGAAAATCGGTTAAACCAGCAGAGATTGATTGGAAGGCACCTGATAAGAAGAAAACTACTAATTCAGGAAATTTCGAAGATATTATGTCTAAGTTTCTAAAAGATAGCGAAGAAAGAATGCAAGATGTAAAGAAACATCAAGAATTTAAAAGTAAAGGTGGAAAAAAAGGCTGTTAAAAATTTTTGAAATCTTTATTAGGAAAATAAATATAAAATTTGCTTGATAAATTTCAAATGTAGAATAGATTTGTAGAGAAATTTTTATATTTGTTTACAGTTTATTCTGCATTATTAAGATTATAAATGGATATTTATAGTGCTTAAAACTTGTGATTTACTGATTATTGCAATTAAAATTTTAAATATATAAGATTAATAAAAAAATATTGTTGACACTAAAAAGAATATGTATTATAATTAGCTTTGTCGTTGGCACTTAGTTTATAAGATATGCCGAAGTGGCGGAACTGGCAGACGCACAGGACTTAAAATCCTGCGGTGGTTAAACACCGTACCGGTTCGATTCCGGTCTTCGGCACCATATATATGAAAAGAATAATGTCGCGGGGTGGAGCAGTTGGTAGCTCGTCGGGCTCATAACCCGAAGGTCGTAGGTTCAAGTCCTGCCCCCGCAACCATTGATATGGCGGAATAGCTCAGCTGGCTAGAGCACTCGGTTCATACCCGAGGTGTCGTAGGTTCAAGTCCTATTTCCGCTACCAATATGTGCCGAAGTGGCGGAACTGGCAGACGCACAGGACTTAAAATCCTGCGGTGGTTAAACACCGTACCGGTTCGATTCCGGTCTTCGGCACCATATATATGAAAAGAATAATGTCGCGGGGTGGAGCAGTTGGTAGCTCGTCGGGCTCATAACCCGAAGGTCGTAGGTTCAAGTCCTGCCCCCGCAACCATTGATATGGCGGAATAGCTCAGCTGGCTAGAGCACTCGGTTCATACCCGAGGTGTCGTAGGTTCAAGTCCTATTTCCGCTACCAATATGTGCCGAAGTGGCGGAACTGGCAGACGCACAGGACTTAAAATCCTGCGGTGGTTAAACACCGTACCGGTTCGATTCCGGTCTTCGGCACCATATATATGAAAAGAATAATGTCGCGGGGTGGAGCAGTTGGTAGCTCGTCGGGCTCATAACCCGAAGGTCGTAGGTTCAAGTCCTGCCTCCGCAACCATAAAGTTTAGTAAGTTTTGTTATCAAAGCTTTAATTTATATGTCGTAAGCTTGTATGATACAATGAATATGCCGAAGTGGCGGAACTGGCAGACGCACAGGACTTAAAATCCTGCGGTGGTTAAACACCGTACCGGTTCGATTCCGGTCTTCGGCACCATATATATGAAAAGAATAATGTCGCGGGGTGGAGCAGTTGGTAGCTCGTCGGGCTCATAACCCGAAGGTCGTAGGTTCAAGTCCTGCCTCCGCAACCATAAAGTTTAGTAAGTTTTGTTATCAAAGCTTTAATTTATATGTCGTAAGCTTGTATGATACAATGAATATGCCGAAGTGGCGGAACTGGCAGACGCACAGGACTTAAAATCCTGCGGTGGTTAAACACCGTACCGGTTCGATTCCGGTCTTCGGCACCATATATATGAAAAGAATAATGTCGCGGGGTGGAGCAGTTGGTAGCTCGTCGGGCTCATAACCCGAAGGTCGTAGGTTCAAGTCCTGCCTCCGCAACCATAAGACTTAAGCAATAGCTCAGGTCTTTTTTTGTTTGGAAAATATTTATTATATGAAGTATAAGATAAAGGTATAATATTCTGAATAAATTCCTAGCCATTGAGAAGAAAACTTTAGCATCGATTTATAATTCTAAGAATGAGATATTTAAAGTTTACTTTTCTAACATGGTGTTTAAATTAGTTATAGATAGAAGTTTAATATGAATGTAGATGACTACACTTATGTTAGGCTTTTTTTAGTACTTAATATTTTGAGTACTGTAAGTTAACTTGTCATAAGATTGATTACTGAATACGAATTTTGGTCACTTAAGCCAAGAAAATCGGAGAATAATCGTAAAAAATATTATTTTAAGGAGTAATTAAAAAGTGTATTCACGATTTATAATTTTATGAAAAATATTTTATATATAAATTTCTAATAAAATAAGATTAACGACAAATTAATTATAACGTTCTAATTTTAATAATTAGCCAGATATCTTGATTTACCTTGACTAAGTATGATATTAGATCAAAATGTAATAAAGAAAATAATCTATTAAATCATTAGATATTAGAGAAATATAGATGAAGTTGTCCTACGAAAACTTTATACGATAAACACCTTATGACATTTATCGTAAGGTTATGATGCTATAATCAAGTTACATTATTTGGAAATGAGGCGAGCTAATGTGCAGTATGGATTAGGGTTGGATAAGTATGAAGGAATAACTAGAGTAGAAAACTTAAGAAAAAAGTTATGGATGAAAACATCTATAGTGAAGTTAGGGATTATTCTAATGTCAGGAATCTTGCTCGGTAGAGTAAATTTATTATTAAATCAATCAGATAGTCTTGGTATAGCGCCAATAGGAATTGCGTATTTGATAGCTGTAGTTACAAAAGAGAATAGGAGAAATAGTTTAACTGTGGCGATAGGAATCGCTATAGGATATCTAACAATAAGTAGTTTACTGACAGACGGTTATGTATATTTAGTATCTGTAGCTTTAGTTACAATTTACTATGTGTTTATAGCATCAGCTAAAAATAGAAAAAAAGAATTAGTGGGTTTTGTAATAATTCTAAGTAGTTTTTTTTGTTATGGTCTACTAGTTAATAAATATGAACTTGGCGTAAATATAACTTTATGTTTAATACAGACATTAATTGTATTGCCCATATATTATGTTATAAAGTATGCGTTAAATTCTTTGGAAGAGATTAATACTAATTACTTCTTTTCTTCGGAGGAAATAGTAAGTGTTGGAATATTTTTGTGTTTATTAGTTGCAGGAATAGGTAATATAAATATTAGTAATTACTCTATAAGAAATATATGCGCACTTACATTAGTTTTGACAATTGCGTATGTAGGTGGCGCAACATATGGAACTATGATTGGAGTTTCTATGGGTATAATGCTTGGAGTTGCTTCAAATGACATGATGTATAGTGTAGCCTTTTTTGGAGTTGGAGGCTTAATTGTTGGTATATTTAAAGATACGGGGAAAATATTTTCAATACTATCAGGTATAATAATTTATACTGCATTAGCTTTGTACTCTAATGCAGTAACATTGAAGTTGGGAGTTGAGGTTCTTACTAGTTCTGTTTTATTTTTGTGTGTTCCAAAACCTGTATTTACAAGTATTGAAATTGAGATAAATCCATATAGAAAGAAAGCATCTTTAGGCGAAATTCAATTGAATGCAATAAAGGAGGAATTTACTTTTAAATTAAAAGAACTTACAAGTGTACTTACAAATGTATCAAGATGCTTATTAACTAACAATGATAATGAAAATTTATTGATTAAATCGAAAGGGAGTGCATTGGTAGAAAACTTGGCAGATAGAAGTTGTTCAAGCTGCGAAAATAGACCTTTATGTTGGGAAAGAGAGTTTCATCAAACATTTAACTCTTTTCAAATGTTAATTCAAAGTAAAGAGGAGGGCAAATTAGCAATTCCTATGGATTTGCAAAAAAGATGTATTAAGAATTTTACACTTTTAAAAAATGCAGAAGGGATTGTAACTAATTATAATGTAAATGAATCAATAAAGGAAAGGTTAGCAGAAGGAAGAAATATATTATCATCCCATATAACTAACATATCGTGTGCTTTAGATAATCTTCTTAATGATTTTAAAAAGGAGGTTAGAATAGATACTGATTTAGAAAGATTGACGAAACGTATACTGAATAAAAACTCCATATATTACAATGATATTTTTTGCTATATAGATAAAAGCGGTAGGGTTAAGATTAGATTAAGTGTAAATAATTGCGAAGGAGCTGATTATTATGGAAAAAACATAGTTTCTCTATTGAGCAGTGCTATGAGAATGAAATTATGTATTGGGGATGATGGTTGTAAAATAAATCCACAGACAAATGAATGTATTATAACGATAGAAGAAAAACCAAAGTATTATATGGTGTCTTATGGTGCAATGGAACCAAAAGGTGGAGAAACTCAAATAGGTGATAGTTATAGTTTTGGAAGGACAAGAAATGGAACGTATATGACAATTCTAAGTGATGGGATGGGGTCTGGACCAGAGGCTAAGGAAGAAAGCAAAGCAACTGTTGATTTGGTAGAAAAGCTTATTGAAGCAGGGTTCGATGAAGATATAACGGTCAACACAGTTAATTCTATAATGGGAATGAGATTTTCGGAAGATGAAAAATATGCAACTTTAGATTTAAATAGAATTGACTTATATAATGGTAATGCAATATTTGTAAAGATAGGCGCAGCACCTAGCTTTATAAAAAGAGGCCGTGATGTAATATCTATTAATTCTAAGAATTTACCTTTTGGACTTGTAGATGAAGTGGACGTGGAAGTTATAAGAGAAGTGCTACGACCTGGTGATATTTTAATTAATGTTAGCGATGGTATTTTAGATATAGATAAATCAAACTCTGGAGAATCAACTTGGATTGAAGACTATTTAAAGACAATTAATTCAGATCCTAGAGAACTGTCAGAAAAGGTGCTAGAAAGAGCGAAAAAATTAAGTAATGGAACAATTAAAGATGATATGACAGTAGTAGTTTCAAAAGTTTATTTAGATAGCTAAGATTATCATGCAATAAGTTATTAAAATATTATAAATAGCTGTTTCAAAAATTTAAATCGTAAGTTAAATTTGAAACAGCTATTTATATTTGTTTCATATTTAAGTAAATAAATAAGATTGTTTTTAAGAATAATGTTATATTTATATAGAATGAGTTTTGAACTGTTAAATTGAAGCAATAATGTTTACATTTAGAACATATATACGTAAAATATAAGAAGCGGAATTGTATATGACATAATAATAAATAAGTAGGAGTGTTATTTTTGTATAGAAAAGTACTGTCTTATATAAAAGACAATAACCTTATTAAACCCAATGATAAAATTTTGATTGCTCTTTCTGGAGGACCAGATTCTATATGTCTTTTGAATGTTTTATTTGAGCTAAGAGAAAAATTAAATATAAGTATAGCTGCTGCACACTTAAATCATCTTTTAAGAGGCGAAGATGCATTTGAAGATGAGAGATATGTCATTAATACATGCAATGATATGGGAATAAAATGTTTTGTCAAACGTGTAGATATTAATGCTTATTCTAAGGAAAGTAAGTTGTCTTCGGAAATGGCTGGGAGGAATGCTAGATATGATTTTTTTGATGAAATCTTAGAAAAAGAAGGCTTTAATAAGATTGCTACTGCGCATAATGCAAATGATCAGGCGGAGACAGTGTTATTTAGGCTTATGAGAGGAACAGGCCTTGAAGGGTTGGGAGGAATTAGGGCTTCTAGAGATGATAAAATAATAAGACCTATTTTATGCTTGAGTAGAGAAGAAGTAGAAAACTACGTAAAACTAAAGAACTTAAATCCAAGAATCGATAAAACTAACTTTGAAAAAATTTATAATAGAAATAAAATAAGATTAGATATATTGCCATATATGAAAGAAAATTTTAATGAAGATATAGTACAGACTTTGAATAGGATGTCTACATTATTGCAAAAAGATAATGAATTCCTTGAAAAATTATCCGCTGGTTTATACAATAAATATTGTATGGAATGTAATGATTATTTTATAATAAAAAAGGAAATATTTAAAGAGGAAGAACCTTTGGTTAATAGAGTATTAAGGCATGCGTTAACAAGGTATTCAAAGTCTAATTACGATTTTGAAGTTAAGCATATATATGAAATATCTTGTTTGGCTCAAAAATACTCTGGAAAGTTAGTGCATCTTCCAAATGGAGTTTGTGCTGAAAATGTTTATGGAGATATATACATAAAAACAAAGACAAAAAAATCAGATATAAATAGTAAAAAAGAAGAAATAATTTTAGGTAAAGATAACATATATATAAATACAGTTGAGTTTCATAAGTATGTTATTCAATTTTCTATAATTAATGGTTATAATGAAAATTCTATAAACTTAAAGCAAGGAGATTTCGTTAAGTATTTTGATTTTGATAAAATTAATAATAATATTTCAATACGAAATAGAAAGAATGGAGATAAAATTATTCCACTAGGAATGAGTGGTAGCAAAAAATTAAAAGATATTTTTATTGATATGAAGATTCCTAAGAATGAAAGAGAATGCATCCCTATTTTATGCTTTGATGAAAGGATTGCATGGGTTATTGGAATTAGAATCTCAGAAGAATATAAACTTACAAGTAAAAGTACGAATATATTAAAAGTAGTCGTTCAAAGAAAGGAATATTAAATATGAAACAAGATATACAAGAGATACTATACTCAGAAGAAATTTTAAGTAAGAGAATTAAAGAACTTGCAAGTGAAATAAGTACAGATTATAGAGGAAAAGATTTACTTATAGTTGGTATTTTAAAAGGATCAGTAATATTTGCTGCCGAGCTAATAAAAAACATATCTATTAAATGTGAAATAGATTTTATGGCAGTTTCAAGCTATGGAAGTTCTACAGAAACATCTGGTGTCGTAAGAATATTAAAAGACTTAGATAATAGTATAGAAGGAAAAGATATTTTAGTGGTTGAGGATATCGTTGATACAGGAGTAACATTAACATATTTGCTTAAATATTTAAAAGCGAGAAAAGCAAATAGTATAGAAATAGTTGCATTACTAAATAAGCAAGCGAGGCGTAAATCTGATTTAGATGTTAAATATATTGGATTTGAGGTTCCTGATGGATTCATAGTAGGTTATGGAATAGATTATGCTGAAAAATACAGGAATTTACCTTTTATAGGGATATTAAAGCCTGAAGTATATGAAAAATAGAAAGTTCAAATTTAATTGTAATAAAAATATTCCTATGGTAAAATTTTAAATATGATGAGAGAGGGGGGCCTTGAATGAAAAAATATTCAAGTGCGGCTGTATGGATTGTATGCTCAGTTATGCTGATTTTAGCAGCAGTTACTATGTGGCAAACAGGAAAAGGTTCTAATGAGATAACTTATAGTTCATTTATACAAAAGTGGAATTCAAATGAAATAGAAAGTATCTTAGTCAAGGAAGACAGCATGACTATAGAAGGAAAAACTACTGATAATAAAAGTTTTGTTACTATTGCTCCGGGTGAACTTGTTAGTTCGCTTATAGTAAATCAGCCTAAATTAGATGTTAAAGTCGTTTTTGAGAAACCATCTAATAATGCAACATGGATAGCAACATTACTTCCATTTATATTAATGGCAGTATTTATATTTATATTCCTATTTATATTTACTCAACAATCCCAAAGCGGAAGTGGTGGAAGAGGGGTTATGAATTTTGGTAAAAGCAAAGCTAAAATGGTAACTCCAGATACACAAACAGTTACATTTGAAGATATAGCGGGTGCGGATGAAGAGAAAGCTGAGCTTGAAGAAATTGTTGAATTTTTAAAATTGCCATCAAAGTATATACAGATAGGCGCAAGAATTCCTAAAGGGGTTTTATTAGTTGGGCCTCCTGGGACTGGAAAAACATTACTTGCAAAAGCGATAGCGGGAGAGGCAGGCGTGCCATTCTTTAGTATATCAGGATCAGATTTTGTTGAAATGTTTGTTGGTGTTGGTGCATCGAGAGTTAGAAGCTTATTTGAAGAAGCAAAGAAAAATTCACCTTGTATAGTATTCATAGATGAAATTGATGCAGTTGGAAGACAGAGAGGTGCAGGCTTAGGTGGAGGACATGACGAAAGAGAACAGACATTAAATCAACTTCTTGTCGAAATGGATGGATTCGGTGCTAATGAAGGTATCATAATGATAGCTGCAACAAATAGGCCTGATATATTAGATCCAGCGTTATTAAGACCAGGAAGATTTGATAGGCAAATAATTGTTGGAGCTCCAGATGTAAAAGGTAGGGAGGAAATTCTTAAAGTTCATACAAGAAAGAAACCACTAAATGATGATGTGAAGTTAGATGTCCTTGCTAGAAGAACTCCAGGGTTTTCGGGAGCAGATTTAGAAAACTTAACAAATGAAGCGGCATTACTTGCTGTTAGAAAAGACAAAAAACAAATTTCTATGTCTGAAATGGAAGAAGCAATAACAAAAGTAATTGCAGGTCCTGAGAAAAAGAGTAGGGTAATAACTGAACATGATAGGAAATTAACGGCTTATCATGAAGCAGGTCATGCGGTTGTTATGAGATTGCTTCCACACTGTGATCCGGTTCACGAAATAAGTGTAATTCCAAGAGGTAGAGCTGGTGGATATACTATGCATCTTCCAAAGGAGGATACTTCTTATACATCTAAGTCTAAATTAAAAGATGAGATGGTTGGACTCCTAGGTGGAAGAGTTGCTGAAAGATTGATTATGGGAGATATAAGTACTGGTGCAAAAAATGATATAGATAGAGCAAGTCATATAGCTAGAAGTATGGTTATGGATTATGGTATGAGCGAAGAAATTGGAACTATATCATTTAGTACTTCAGGGCATGATGAAGTTTTCCTTGGAAGAGACTTAGGTAAGGGGAGAAACTTTAGCGAAGAGATAGGTTCTAAAATAGATAAAGAAATAAAGAAATTTATAGATGAGGCTTATGATAGAGCTAATAGGCTTCTAAAAGAAAATATAAACAAATTACATGCTGTTGCAAAAGCTTTAATTGAAAAAGAAAAACTTGATGCAGAAGAATTTGAAGATATTTTTGTAAATAATTAATACACAGGCTATTTCAGGCACAAAATGGGTTTGAAATAGCCCTTTAATTTTTTATATGTAGAATCATAGAATATTTATATTAATACGAATATTCGGAGTCCATTTATACTTATTATTCGAAAAAACTTTTATTATGTATAGTGAAATGATATAATAAATTATATTAAGTATGATTTTGGGTTTATATTTAGGAGGGATTTTAAATGAAAAGTGATATTCAAATTGCTCAAGAGGCAAAGATGGAGCCGATAAAAAATGTGGCTGAAAAATTGGGACTTTGCGAAGATGATATAGAGTACTATGGAAAATATAAGTGTAAAATATCTTTAGATGTATATGATAAGGTTAAAAATAATAATAATGGAAAGTTAGTTTTGGTAACAGCTATAAATCCAACTCCTGCAGGAGAAGGAAAGTCAACAGTTACAGTAGGGCTTGGTCAGGCTTTAAACAGGATTGGGAAGAAAGCCGTTATAGCATTAAGGGAGCCATCATTAGGACCGGTTTTCGGGATTAAGGGTGGAGCAGCTGGGGGAGGATATGCTCAAGTTGTTCCTATGGAAGATATTAATCTTCATTTTACTGGAGATATGCATGCTATTACATCTGCTAATAATTTGTTATCAGCAGCAATAGATAATCATATTCACCAAGGTAATGTTTTAAGAATTGATTCTAGAAGAATTGTATTTAAAAGAGTAATGGATATGAATGATAGAGCGTTAAGACATATCATTGTTGGGATGGGTGGAAAGGTTAATGGATTTGTTAGAGAAGATGGGTTCAATATAACTGTTGCATCTGAAATAATGGCTATATTATGTTTAGCAAGTGATCTAGAAGATTTGAAAGAAAGAATGGGTAATATAGTAATTGCATATAATTTAGATGGAAATCCTGTTTATGCTAAGGAATTAGAAATACAAGGAGCTATGGCGCTACTAATGAAAGACGCGATTAAGCCTAACTTGGTTCAAACATTAGAAAATACTCCTGCATTAATACATGGAGGACCATTTGCTAATATTGCTCATGGATGTAATTCTATAATGGCAACTAAGCTTGCTTTAAAGTTGGGAGATGTTGTCATAACAGAAGCTGGATTTGGAGCAGATTTAGGTGCAGAGAAGTTCTTTGATATTAAATGTAGATATGGTAATTTAGAACCTGAATGTGTTGTAGTTGTTGCGACTATAAGAGCATTAAAGCATCATGGCGGAGTAGCTAAGACTGAATTAAATATCCCAAATGTTGAAGCACTAAAAGATGGAATTGCTAATTTGGAAAAACAGATAGAGAATATAAAGAAGTTTAAAATCACACCTGTTGTTGCAATAAATAAATTTGTTACAGATAGCTCGGAAGAAGTGGAATTCATTAAAGATTTTTGCGATAGAATTGGGGTTAAAGTAGCATTGTGTGATGTGTGGGCTAAAGGTGGTGAAGGTGGAATTGACCTTGCCAATATAGTGTTAGATGCACTAGAGAATAGTGAATCAAATTTTGAGCCTATATATGATAAGGAAAAATCTATTAGAGAGAAAATATTTACAATTGCTAGTGAAATTTATGGAGCAGATAAAGTTAATTATACTCCAGCAGCAAAAAAACAAATTGACGAATTAGAAAAGTTTAAGTTGGATAAACTTCCTATATGTATGGCAAAAACGCAATATTCACTATCAGATAATCCTAGCCTTTTAGCTAGACCTACAGGATTTGATATTACAGTTAAAGAAGTGAGAGTATCAAATGGAGCTGGATTTATAGTGGTTCAGACAGGTGACATAATGACTATGCCTGGCCTTCCAAAGGTACCGGCAGCAAATAAGATGGATGTATTAAAAAGTGGAGAAATAATAGGATTATTCTAATGAATGCATATATGTGTATTTAAGGTGAAAACAGAAGCTAGAAAATGGTGGTATTAATCTAAAATCACATTTAAACTCTTGACAAATTAAATATAATTGTTAAAATTATATTGTTATTTTTTAGTCAATTTCAAAATTAAGGCAGCTCTTCGGGCTGCTTTTAATTTAACTATATTAAGGTGGTGCTTTCTATGATTTTACTTGTTGATGCAGGTAATACTAACATTGTTTTGGGAGTACATAATGGAGAAAGGTATATAGCTAGTTGGCGTATTTCAAGTGAAGGAAATAAAACTTCAGATGAGTATGGTATACAAGTTATGCAACTATTTAACTTAAGTGACATTGATCCTAAAAATATTACTGGAGTTATAGTTTCTTCTGTTGTTCCTAATATAATGCATTCTTTAGAAAATATGTTAAGAAAATGTTTTTGTCACGAACCTATAATAGTTGGACCAGGAGTGAAAACTGGAATAAATATTAAATATGATAACCCAAGAGAAGTTGGAGCAGATAGAATAGTAAATGCTGTTGCTGCATATGAAATTTACAAGAGACCAGTTATAATAATAGACTTTGGAACAGCTACAACTTTTTGTGCAGTAAGAGCAAATGGAGATTATCTTGGAGGATGCATATGTCCTGGAATTAGAATTTCGGCAGATGCTTTATTTGAAAGAGCAGCTAAGCTTCCTAGAGTAGAATTAGAAGTACCAAAAAATATGATTTGCAAAAATACTGTATCAAGTATGCAATCTGGTATTATATTTGGTTATATTGGGCAAGTTGAATATATAGTGAAAAAAATGAAACAAGAAATGAAAAATTCTAAGTATAAGGAAGAACCTTTTGTATTAGCAACAGGTGGATTAGCAAATTTAATAGCTAAAGAGACTGATGTTATTGATAAGGTTGATTCGGATTTAACACTAGAAGGATTAAAAATATTATATGAAAAAAATAAAGAAATAGAGATTTCTCAAAGATAAATTATATGGAAATTGAGATTTATACAAGATGTAAGGAGTATATTCTACAATGAAGATAGGGAATTTAACCTTTGAAAACAATATATTTCTAGCACCTATGGCAGGAGTAACTGACATATCATTTAGAGGATTATGTAAGGAAATGGGATGCGGTTTGGTTTACACCGAAATGGTTAGTGCTAAGGCATTATATTATGGAAGCGAGAATACACAAACCTTACTTAGAATAGCAGATGAAGAAAAACCAGTTGCGGCCCAGATATTTGGTAGAGAGCCAGATGTGATGGCTAGAATTTGTGAGGAATATTTAAATAACAGGAAAGATATTTGTATAATTGATATTAATATGGGATGCCCAGCTCCCAAAATAGTTAAAAATGGAGAGGGATCTGCATTAATGAAAGAACCGGAACTTGCATACGATATCGTTAGAACTATAAAAAAAGTTTCAACCAAACCTGTTACTGTCAAGTTTAGAAAAGGATTTGATGAAGATAATATTAATGCAGTAGAATTTGCAAAAGGGATGGAACAAGCTGGAGCAGATGCTATTGCTGTTCATGGACGAACACGAAAACAAATGTATCAAGGGAAAGCAGATTGGGACATAATAAAGAGAGTTAAGGACAGTGTTTCAATTCCTGTAATAGGAAATGGAGATGTATTTTCTCCAGAAGATGCTATCAGAATGAAAAGAACTACAAATTGTGATGGAATAATGATTGCAAGAGGAAGTCAAGGGAATCCATGGATATTTAGACAGATAAATAATTTGCTTAATGGAGAAGTAATTCAAGAAGTTTCAGATAATGAAAAAATTGAAATGTGCATTAGGCATTACGAATTAGCAATAAAATATGATGGGGAATTTAAAGCGATAAGAGAAATGAGAAAACACGCATCATGGTATATTAAAGGGCTTCCAAGATGCACAGAACTTAAAAATAAGATTAATACTATAAATGATAGTGAAAAAGTTATTGAAGCTTTAAGAAAGTATCAAGATGAATTATAGTTTTGTAAGTATAACTAGAATTATTTAATTGTTTCAAGCATATTATTAATATTTAGAAAAATGCAATTTGGTTTCATAATAAATCTAGTATAAATATGAGTATTAATTTTTGCGTAAAAATTATAATTTATGTTTTACTAATTTACTTTTATATTAATATTTAAACTAGGTTTATTTAATGTTTGATTCATAGCAATCATTGCTATGAGTAAAGTTGTTCCGAAGTAGTTGCTAACTAATGGAGCGAATTGCTTCAAATTAGGATTTATTGACATATGAAATATGCTGATTTATAATAAGTTAAATGATTTTCAGATTAAAATATTTTTTAAATTATTATAAATTTATAGGTACTCTCTGTTAACGATATAATAGGAGATTGCTTAAAAAGATTTATTTAATAGATAATTTATCAAAATAAAGATTATAATCAATAACTAAAATAAATAATATAGAAGGTTTTAAAGGGGAGTTAAAGTATATGAGCCAATCAAAACAATATGTTATGACTTATGAAGGTGTTAAAAAATTAGAAAGTGAATTAGAATATCTAAAAACAGTAAAAAGAAAAGAAATAACTGAAAAGATAAAAATTGCTTTAGGATACGGAGATTTAAGTGAAAATTCTGAGTATGATGAAGCTAAAAACGACCAAGCATTTACAGAAGGAAGAATAATTCAATTAGAAAATATGCTTAAAAATGCAGTGGTTGTAGATGAATCAGAGATTCCAAGTGATATTGTTTCAGTTGGATCAAAGGTAAAAGTTAAAGATTATGAATTTGATGAAGAAGTAGAGTATTCAATAGTAGGTTCGGCAGAAGCGGATCCTATGAATTTTAAAATATCAAACGAATCACCGGTTGGAAATGCACTAGTTGGTAAAAAAGTTGGTGATGTAGTAGAGGTAACAGTTCCAGACGGAGTTAATAAATTCGAAATACTAGGAATAAGTAGAAGTTAATTGGAGGTACAGCAATGTCAACAGAAGAAATGAGCATGCAAGAGTTAGAGTCTCAGTATAATGAACAGGAAGGATTGAGAAGAGCTAAACTAGCAGAGCTACAAGGTGCTGGAAAGGATCCTTTTGATGTTTATAAAGTCAACAGAACTCATACATCAGAGGAAGTTAAGGCAAATTATGATGCACTAGAAGGTAAGGAAGTAACCGTTGCAGGAAGACTAATGTCTAAAAGAGGGCAGGGAAAAGTTGTTTTCTCAGATATACATGATAAGGATGGTAAGATACAACTATTCTTAAAGATTGATAAGGTTGGGGAAGAAAATTTAAAGCAATATAAAACTTTTGATTTAGGTGATTGGATTGCAGCAACTGGAGAAGTATTTACAACTAAAACAGGTGAAGTATCAGTAAATGTAAATACTTTTGAGTTGACTTGTAAATCTTTAAAGCCACTTCCAGAAAAATGGCATGGGTTAAAAGATCCAGATTTAAGATATAGACAAAGAGAAGTTGATATAATTACAAATACAGAAGTTAAGGATACTTTTATTAAAAGAAGTAAAATCATTTCAGCTATAAGAGAATTCCTAGATGCTAAAAGCTTTATAGAAGTAGAAACTCCAATTCTTGGAGCAATAGCTGGTGGAGCAGCAGCAAAACCTTTCATTACTCATCACAATACTTTAGATATGGATATGTATTTAAGAATAGCTACAGAGTTATATCTTAAGAGATTAATAGTTGCTGGTTTTGAAAAGGTATATGAAATAGGAAGAAATTTTAGAAATGAAGGTATGTCAGTAAGACATAATCCTGAATTTACAGCTATAGAATTATACGAAGCATATTCTGATTATAATGACATGATGGAAATTACAGAAAATATGGTTGCATATATTTGTGAAAAAGTAAATGGAACTACTAAGGTTGCTTATCAAGGTACAGAAATAGACTTTAAGCCACCATGGAGAAGAATCACTATGGTTGATGCTGTAAAAGAATATGCTGGGGTAGATTTCAATGAAATAAAATCTGACGATGAAGCTCAAACTATAGCAAAGGAAAAACACTTAGAATTTGCTAAACCATTAAATACAGTAACAAAAGGTGAAGTTTTAAATGCTTTATATGAAGAGTTTGGTGAAGCAAATATGATTCAACCTACATTTGTTACGGATTATCCAGTTGAAATTTCACCTCTTACAAAGAAAAAGAGAGGAAATCCTGAATTTACTGAAAGATTTGAAGGCTTTGTATTTGGTAGAGAACTTTGTAATGCATACTCAGAATTAAACGATCCTATAGTTCAAAGACAAAGATTCGAACAACAAGCTAAAGAGAGAGAACTTGGAGATGACGAGGCATATATGCTAGATGAACAATTTATGAGTGCTCTTGAAACAGGTATGCCACCAACAGGTGGAATGGGAATGGGAATAGATAGACTTATAATGTTCTTAACTGATTCAGCTTCAATCAGAGATGTTATATTATTCCCAACAATGAGACCACAGAAATAATTTGATGCAGTTAAAGTAAATAGATTATATTTATTTCTATAAAAAGGTTCTATATGTATAAAAAGCATATATGAACCTTTTTTTTGTTGAGTAAAAAATAAAATATAGAAACATAATTTGAAATCTGGAATTCTATAATAAGTCCAGAAATATTTTATTAGCTGCATAAATATTTATAGGAATTATTATTCTCTTTGGATGATAAGAAAGAAAAGCCATAGGTATTTCTGAAAACTGCAAAAGTAAATAAAATATAAAAAAGGCTTGCATAATTAGAAAAAACTGATATAATAGATTAAGTAATGACGTTCCGCGATAGCTCAATGGTGGAGCACTCGGCTGTTAACCGATAGGTTGGAGGTTCGAGTCCTCTTCGCGGAGCCATTTTTTTTATATTTTTTTAGGATTATAGTATGGGCTATGGCATATATCTTGGAAGTGTTGCTATAGTTTTTTTATTTCTAAATTTTATAAAGATAAATCAGGAATATATAAGGAGTATAATTCTAAAGGCAGATGCTATTTGATAGTTTTGATAGTATAGAGATATAAATTTGATATTTTGCTAAAAAAGGGTTGCATAATTTAAAAAAGCTGATATAATAGATTAAGTAATGACGTTCCGCGATAGCTCAATGGTGGAGCACTCGGCTGTTAACCGATAGGTTGGAGGTTCGAGTCCTCTTCGCGGAGCCATTTTTTTTATTTTTTTTAGAATAGTATTATAAGCTATAGCATGCATTTTGAAAGCATTGTTATAGTTTTTTTTTATTCCATATGAATTTATACTAAATTTAAAGTTGTGAACATTGTAACTCTTGAGGGCATAAGTTATGGAAATACTTACTCAGAGAATCACAGTTTGTAAAGAGAATGAAAAAATATATTATGCTGCCGAATTTTTTCACATACATTTGAAAAATCAGATGGGTAAAAATCTACAGTCCCACAATCGCTTGAGATTTTGTTCTTTTAAGGCTCTATAAAGATGAATTAGGAATATATAATATGTATTAATTCTAAAATGTAGATGTTATTTGATAACTTTGATAGTATAGAGATATAATTTTGATATTTTATCAAAAAAGGGTTGCATAATCTAAAAAAACTGATATAATAGATTAAGTAATGACGTTCCGCGATAGCTCAATGGTGGAGCACTCGGCTGTTAACCGATAGGTTGGAGGTTCGAGTCCTCTTCGCGGAGCCATTTTTTTATATTTTTTTAGAAAATATTCAGTCTTGACATATAAAATGATTTTGTTAAAATTAATTTATAAATTAAATACACATGTTGAAAAAGAAAAGTAATTTATAAGTCAGTTGAAGAGAGATGATGTTTGGTGGAAATCATTATTGGTTATAAATGAATGGAGCTTTTGAGTGTGAGGAAATCGATGAAGAAAGATGGGCTTAAGCCAAGAAGGGTGGAACCGCGGAATTATATTTCGTCCCTTTGTGCTTAAAGCCTTTTTTATTTTATAAAAATATATTTGGAGGGATAAAACAATGGCAGTAGAAAAAACAATGGATAAGATTGTGGCTCTTTGTAAAAATAGAGGATTTGTATTTCCAGGCTCAGATATATATGGTGGTCTAGCTAATTCGTGGGATTACGGTCCTTTAGGAGTAGAATTCAAAAATAATGTAAAAAAAGCATGGTGGAAAAAATTTGTTCAAGAAAGTCCGTATAATGTTGGATTAGATTCGGCTATCTTAATGAATAGAGAAGTCTGGGTTGCATCAGGGCATGTTGGAGGTTTCTCAGATCCATTAATGGATTGTAAGGAATGTAAGGCAAGATTTAGAGCTGATAAATTAGTTGAAGATCATATGACAGAAAATGGAGCAGAAGTAGCTACAGCTGATGGATGGACTAACGAACAATTGAAAGAATATATTGAAAGAAATAACATAGTTTGTCCTAAATGTGGAAAGATGAACTACACAGATATAAGAAAGTTTAATCTTATGTTCAAAACATTTCAGGGTGTTACTGAAGATGCTAAATCAGAAATGTATTTAAGACCAGAAACAGCACAAGGTATTTTTGTTAATTTTAAAGCAGTGCAAAGAACATCAAGAAAAAAAGTACCATTTGGTATAGCTCAAATAGGTAAATCTTTTAGAAATGAAATTACACCTGGTAATTTTACTTTCAGAACAAGAGAATTTGAACAAATGGAATTAGAATTCTTCTGTAAGCCTGGAACTGATTTAGAGTGGCACAAATATTGGAAGGACTATTGTTGGAATTTCTTGCTAAACTTGAATGTTAAGGCAGAAAATTTAAGAATGAGAGATCATGGAGAAGAAGAGTTATCTTTCTACTCGAATGCAACTTCTGATATAGAATATTTATTCCCATTTGGTTGGGGAGAACTTTGGGGAATAGCAGATAGAACTGATTATGATTTATCTAAACATCAAGAACATTCTGGCCAGGATTTAAGCTATTTAGATCAAACAACTAATGAGAAATATGTTCCATATGTTATAGAGCCTTCGTTAGGCGCAGATAGAGTTGCTTTAGCATTTTTAATTGAAGCATATGATGAAGAAGAGTTAGAAGGTGGAGATGTTAGAACTGTAATGCATTTACACCCAGCATTAGCTCCGTTTAAAGCAGCAATATTGCCTCTTTCTAAAAAGCTATCAGAAAAATCTTTGGATATTTATGCGGAGTTAAGTAAGAAATTCAATCTTGATTTCGATGAAACAGGAAGTATAGGTAAGAGATACAGAAGACAAGATGAAATTGGAACTCCTTATTGTATAACAATAGATTTCGATACATTAGAGGATGAGTCAGTAACAATTAGAAATAGAGATACTATGGAACAAGAAAGAATTAAAATAAGTGAAATAGAAAATTATATCCAAGCAAGTTTGGAATTTTAGGATTATACCTAAATAAAAACTGATTCAAGATAATTTCTTCTTGGGTCAGTTTATTTTTTTGTTGCAAGTGTTATAATTAAAATAACGAAGAACAAATTTTGGCAATAATATATACGATGGATAGAGATTTGAATTTGGAGGATAAATCATGAAGAAGGATTTTAATGAGTTTAAAGAATTTATAGTGGGTAAGAAAGTTGGAGTTGTTGGAATTGGAGTAAGTAATATTCCGTTAATCAATTTTTTAATAGATTTAGGTGCTGCTGTAACGGCTTTTGATAAAAAGAATTTAGAAGAACTTGGAGATGTTGCAGATGGATTTAATAAAAAGGGAGTTAAGCTGGAGCTTGGAGAAAAATATCTAGATAACTTAAAAGGGTTTGATGTGATATTTAAAACACCATCAATGAGGATTGATAGTGAAGCATTAGTAAGGGCTAGAAAAGAAGGAGCATATGTTACTTCTGAGATGGAAGAGTTCGTTAGGTATACAAGAGGAAAAGTCTATGGAATAACCGGTAGCGATGGAAAGACAACAACAACAACAATTATTTCTAAGTTACTAGAAGGTCAAGGGTATAAAACATGGGTCGGAGGAAATATAGGAACTCCATTATTTTCAGAAATAGAAAACATACATGATGAAGATAAAGTTGTATTAGAGTTATCTAGCTTTCAACTTATGACAATGACTCAAGAAATAGATGTTGCAGTATGTACAAATTTATCCCCAAATCACTTAGACATGCATAAAAGTATGCAAGAGTATATAGATGCGAAAAAGAATATCTTTATATATCAAAATTCAAATGGACTTTTAGTAGTGAATAGGGAGAACGAAATTACCCATGGATTTATAAAAGAAGCGAAAGGAAATGTGAAAGAGTTCAGTTCAAAAAGAGAACTGATAGATGGAGCATACTATAAAAATGGGATACTCTATCTTGAAGACAAGGAAGTTTGCAAAAAAGACGATATCGTAATTAAGGGGATGCATAATGTTGAAAATTATCTTGCAGCATTTTTAGCAACAAAAGACGATGTCTCTGTGGAGGTAATGAAAAAAGTTGCTGAAACATTTGCTGGCGTTGAACATAGGTGTGAACTTGTAAGAGAGATAGACGGAGTTAAATATTATAATGATTCTATTGCTTCAAGTCCTACAAGAACTTTAGCGGGGCTTAGAGCATTTGATGAAAAAGTAATAGTTATTGCAGGAGGGTATGATAAGAATATACCTTTTGAACCTTTAGCATATGAGGGGTACCCATATATAAAAGAATTGATCCTTATGGGAGCGACAAAGCACAAGATCAAAGATGTTTTTGATAATTTAGAAAATGAAAAAGGAATTAAAATTAATATAAATATGGTTGAGTCTTTGGAAGAGGCAGTAAGACTTGCTGAAAGCATAGCGAATCAAGGCGATATTGTCACTCTATCACCTGCTTGTGCATCATTTGACATGTATCCTAATTTTATGATAAGAGGTAATAAGTTTAAAGAGATAGTGAAGTCTTTATAAGTGCATAATGCAAGAAATAGGAGATAAGTGTTTAGTTATAAATACTTATCTCCTATTTTGCATTAACTTTTAGAAGAAAAATCTTTGAAGTATATATTATTCACATTTATACTTGGGCTATAGAATATACCTGAGGTAGTCAAATAATATTCATTTATACCCTCTGATATCTCTGGTTTAGAGGTAGCGGTTGAATTTTTTAAGTCTACTGATAGTGAGTATAAGTTATTTGAGTCACTGCCGTTAATAAAATATATAGATTTATCTATAATTTTTAACTGAAATCCATTCATTATGGAAATTCTCTTGCAGCTTAATGTAGATGGGTCTAGTGAGTATAGATTATTGTTATCAGAAGAATTGAAAAAAAGTAACTGCCCATCAAAAACTATAAAGCTATTAGCTGTGTAATCGGTAAGTTTTTGTCTATTACTACCATCCGTTTTTATTGAATATAATTTTGAGTTATCACTTAAGTTTTGATACACAATAAAATCTCCATTAATTATAAAAGAGCCTACACTATCAGGACATACCAATGAGTGTTCTGATGTTGATGTATTATATTTGTAAATCCTATTTTCGTTATTTTTATTTATGTAGAATAATTCTGAATTAGAAGCTATTAAATTATTTACTGAATCGTCATTCAACTTTGTGTAAGTTTTATCAGAAATGTTAAATGAAGATAAAGCATTATTATCTGAACCATTTGAAAAATAAATCATTTGATTAATTAAGGTCATATTATCAGCAGAATAATTTGCAAAATCAGTAACGCTCTTACTTTCGAGAATATCTTTAGGAAAAGGAGAAGGAATAATTGAAATTCTATTATTCTCATCGGGATTTGGAAATATTAAGTTGTTACCATTAAAAAGGAACGGACAAAAGTATGAGGAGCTACTAGTTAAGATAAATGAATTAGGCTCAGTTGCATCCATTGCTTGGGTATTTTGTACTTGTATTGATGTTTTGGAAGGGGGAGCTGTCTGTGAGTTGGATGGCGAAGCGATGTTGCTTGAGCATCCTATAAAAGAAAACATGGTAAATGGTAAAATGAAATAAAAAATTCCTCTATTCATAATTAAAATCTCCTGAAACTAAAATTATATATAATAGTATTTATAGATAAATAGGAATAATTAATTATTAAGTAATTAATTCTATTCTATTCTATATTATTAATATTAAAGTAGATTCCTATAACAGTAAAGACGTTGTTATATGTTTTTGCGGGCCTTTTATAGAAAATAATTGAAACAATACAATTAACACTTCCACGTGTGTCACATGGTGGAATAATGAGTATTTATTAGAAAAAGGCAGGTATATGAATTATAATTATTTATAACAATGGATATGCAGGTAATATTGTATGAAAAACATGATATGATTATATTCGTTGTCACGAGTAATTGATGAACAACAGATAAGAAGTTAGCTAAAAAGTTTTAAATGATTATAAAAAATATTAAAAATAATTATTGACAACGATAGCTAATGATGTTATCATAATAAAGCAGTCAAGTTTGACTGAGAGATCTTTGAAAATTGAACAGAATATGATAAATACATTTAAGTAAACCAGCAATTTTTATTTGAGTAAGCTAAGATTAAACT